>Ga0118677_10000911_pt1 | contig 63213 bp, 61 predicted proteins | sample AliMusrvi5mmetaG_FD_86154 | JGI IMG/M metagenome (GOLD analysis project Ga0118677, IMG submission 86154) | reverse complement strand
GCGATATGCTCCGCAGGCCGGGGGGAATCATTCCCCCCGGCCTGCGGAGCATATCGCCTTGGTCTTCTCTTCTCCCCTCTACCTGCCCATCTTGGCCGCCAGCCAGGTGGTGGGCGCGGGCGCGGCAATGGGGCTGGACTCGCGGGCGTCGACCCCGCGCGCCTCGCGCAGCTTTTCGGCGTAGATGGACCAGAAGGCCTGGCCCAGGCTCGTGGAGGCCGTGAGCGGGTAGGCCAGCGTGGCCGAGAGCCGCGCGGACAGCGCCTCGCACAAGAGCGGGTCGAACAGGCGCGGGTCGTCCAGGCGGCGGATGTAGGCGATGGACAGCGGCCCGGTCTCGTCGCACAGCACCAGCCCGGCCTGCACCTCCCAAGCGGCGAGCGAGTTGCCGCCCGTGGCCACGCCCAGCACGCGCAGGCAGTCTGTGGGCAGGGGGTAGGCGTTGGACCATTTCCAGGCCGGGGCCGTGGCGCTTGCGGCCAGCTCCACCAGCGCGCTGGCGCAGTTCCAGGGGTGGGCGCGCAGCACGGCGTCGCGCACGCTTGCCCAGCGCTGGTTGCACAGTCGGGCGGCCTTGGTGTTGTCGGCAAGGGAGGCGATGGCCTCCTCGCCCAGGTCGGTCAGGGCGCTGTTGCAAATCTCGATGACGCTGGTGGCCATTGTGGACCTCCGGGGGGTTTTCGCGCCATGCGGGTGATTCCGGGCGCGCGGGTTCGCGGCCATCATACCCCCGGTTTCCGGGCCGGACAAAAATGCCCTGTTTTTGGCCGGTAAAAGGACGATAATTCCGGGTTGACAGGATTTCTGAAATTCCTCTGTGCACAACTCGCCGCTTAAGGTATTCATTTGAAAGCAACTGGAGGATACCCGCCATGACACGAAACAAGACTTCTCAGATGGTTTTGCCTGCACAGTCGCTGATGATCAAACGGTCCGTTCTCGCCTCCGCCTGGCTTCTCTGCGCGTGGCTCCTGCTCTGCGCAGGAGCCACGCCCGCCGCCGCCGCCCAGCCCGCACGCCAGGACATGGCCGACATGGCGGGCATGGACGAACCCACAGTGCAGCCGAGCCACCCACCGGGGGAAACAGGACGACCCAGAGTTAACGTACAAGCCATCAGATTTTTTCATTAAAACACAGAGGGTCGCCCAAATCACCCTGGAGAACAACCCTCCCCGTCTCGCATCCACAATCTGGATCATAAAGACCTGAGCATGAAACTCCACTTCTGGGTCGCCTGATCATGCGCGGACTCGAAGTGCAGACAACTGCACATGAACTCATGGGAACGTGCAAGCACATTCCCATTATCAGACTAGATTGGGAGGATTCGATTAACAACATGCTGAAAATACGTTAAATTACTGTTGGCACATGGTCTGCATAGGCGGCTGTGACCGAGGGACAACGCCCCTCTGGGCCTTCCATCCTCAACCTGTGCAAGGTGACCGACATGAACAGATGCTCCACCCCCCTCGTTGCCGCCGCGCCAGCCTTGGTCTTTCCACCTCCCTGGCGCTTGCTGTGGACATCACACCCAAAGTTCCGGCCAAGACCGGCACCTCCGCTGCCGCCACCATGCCCATGGATATTGGTCTAGGCATGATGACTCCGGCGGCATGATGGGCCAGGACATTGCGAACGGCAAGATGGTTGAGGCCTTTCTCTCCGGCCTTGGGCGGGGCAACACGGACTAACACAATCGGCGACACCACTACGGGCTGAGGCCAGGTCATTTGTTCGAAACTGAGCCACCGGAACAGCATTTTTCGTGACTCCGACACCTCAGTGTAGTATCTGTCATCACTAACCTGGAGGACCAGATCATGACCAGACACATCAAGTCATCCGCACTGACGGATTCATCAACGCCAAGGCTCCCGAGACGCAAGACCCTGCTGCTGGCCATAGGACTGCTGGTGTCGCTGCTTATTCTCAGTGCCGGTGCCGCGTTCGCCGCCACAGCCCAAGACACGCACAAGGAACCGTCCATGGAGGGCATGGCGGGCATGGAGGCGCCAACGGCGAAACAAACCAAGGCGGCCCCAGCGCCCAAGGCTGCGCACCAGGAACCGGCTGAGGTGCATGTCGCCGCAGAGGCGAAGCATGCCCCGGAAGGCGCCGTCGCCAAAGACGCGCACGATGAACCGGCCATGGAAGGCATGGACATGGGCGGGGCCGAGGCCTCGGAGCAGCATGGAGCCAACGCAGGCCATGGCCACGGCGTTCCGGGCATCGGCTACATCGGGCTGGCCAAGGGGACTGGGGCCATCGACCCGGCGCTGCTGAAGGATTTCAAGGAGCGGGTGTCCACGGAGGCCATGAGCAAGGGCAAGCTGGATCAGGTCCGTTTCGCCTTCTTCGCGCTCTCCTTCCTCATGGTCTGTTTGGCCTACGCCAGGATAGCCAAGCTGGAGCCGCTCACCAGGAAGCTGCGCGCAGCCGTTGACTGGCACTCCCTGGGCACGGTGACGGGCATCATCCTGTGCGGACTTGTGATTCCGTCGGGCATCATCATCACCTTCTTCTTCATGCCCACCTCCACCGGCGTCTATGCCAGCGTGGAGGCCATGACGGCCAGTCCGGCCCTGGCCTTCTTCAGGAACCTGCACAACTGGTCCAGCGAGGTCTTCATCTGGCTGATGCTGCTGCATGCGGCCCGGACCATCTCCACGCACACCTTCCTGGGCAAGCGCAAGTTCATCTGGCTGGCTGGCGCGGTGGCCAGCGCCGTGGCCTGGGTCGCCTTCATCTCCGGCAGCTTCATGCGCGGCGACCAGGAGGCCATCGAAGGCTTCGAGCACATGATGTACTCCTTTGGGCTGGTCCCTGGGGGCAGCGTCGTCTCGCAGTTCTTCTCCGGCGACCTGACCCTGATCCGCCTGACCACGCTCCACGTCATCGCCACCATCTTCATCATGGCCGTGTTCGTGGCCATGCACGTGCTGATGCGCAAGGTGCACGTGCTGGTGGAGTCCCGCTGGAAGACGGCGACCATCTACTCCCTGGTTCTGACCGCCCTCATGGTGGTGCAGAGCATCTACATGGAAGCCCCCTTTGTCCGCGGGCTGGCGAACATCCCGACGCTCTCCGGCATCGAGTACACCAAGCCGCCCTGGCCCATCTACTTCCTGATCCAGGGCGAGAACTGGTTCGGCGCAAACGCCATGGTCCTGATCCTGACCGTCACTTTCGTCCCGTTGATCATATTGCCCTATGTGGTCGAGCTGCTGCCCATGACGGACCAGCGCAAGCGGCAGGTGGGCGAGGGCGCTTTCTATGCAGGCGTCTTTGCGCTGTTGCTTGTGTCCTTCATCGCCGCCGGGGGCAAGATCATCGCGCACATATTCTAGTACTGACCGCAACATCGCAACATTCAACCCGAAGGAGTTCCGTATGAAGAAGATGACGACCCTCAAAAAGTCACTGCTGACTGCGGTTGTTTTTGCCGCCATGGCCTTTCCGACCCTTTCCGCAGCTGCCGAGCAGACTCCTGGCAGCATGATGGGCAGCGGCCAGACCATGGCGCGCAGCGGCCAGGGCATGATGATGGACGCCAAGGGAACTGCCGCGATGATGCGGGGCGGCAACATGCTGATGCAAGGCGGGAACACGATGATGGACGCCAAGCGCATGTCCCTTGGCGAGAAGATGATGTTGGACGGCCAGACCATGATGGGCAAGGACGACGCCATGGGCAGCGGCCAGACCATGATGCTGGATGGCCAGAAGATGATGATGGACGGCAAGAAGATGATGATGGACGGCTACGCGAAGATGAAGGACGGCAAGAAGCAGCTGGACACGGACCTGAAGAAGGCCGCGAAGTAGCGTTTCCTTCCTTAACTCTAGGCACCTATGCGGGGGTGGCGTTGGCTGCCCCCGCAGGTTGGCTGCCCCCACAGGTTGACTGCCCCCGCCCCTGTCGCATAAGGAGATGCAAGCCGTCGTGCCAGGGTCGCGGGAAAGTTCCCGCGCCCAGTCTGATTATTTGCGGCAAAGCAAGCCAAGCCGCCCCCTTGCGGGCCTGCGGCTTTGACACCGGGGGACACGCATGACCGACACCAGCGCCCAACAACTGCCCGCCGAAAGCCTGCTCACAGGCGTCCTGGTGGATGACGCCGCAGCCGACAAAGCCCCGGCCGACAACTCACCCGACCACAACGCCCCTGGCGACGACGCCCTGCCCGAAGGCGCCCTTCCTGATGGCGTGGAGCGCCAGCGCATGGACGTGGACATCGCCTGCGTGGGCTTTGGCCCGGCCATGGGCGGCTTTCTGCACACCCTGTCCAGGGGGCTCTTGAACGAGGACGGCGCCCCGGCGGTCGAGAGCAAGGCCATGCCCGGCATGCCGCCCCAGGTCATCTGCTACGAGCGGGCCGACGACATCGGCTTCGGCGTGTCCGGCGTGGTCACCAAGGGCCGCGGCATCAGGGCCAGCTTCCCGGACCTGGACCTCTCGCAGATACCGCTGGCCACCAGGGTGACGGACGAGAAGGTCGTGTTCCTGCTCGACCCGCACGGGGCCAGCAGGCGGCCTGGGCTCATGCGCGTGAAGGAGGCCTTTCTGCGCGCCGTGGGCCTGGCCAAAAACCATGCCTATGAACTCCCGTACATCCCGAATTTCCTGCGCAAGGAGCCCGGCTTTTTGCTCTCCATGGGCCAGTTCAACCAGTGGGCCGGCGGGCAGATCATGGGCCAGGGCGTGGCGCAGATCTGGCCGGGCACGCCCGTGGCCGAACCTTTGATGTTCGACCAGGTGGTGGTGGGCGTGCGCCTGCAGGACCAGGGCGTGGACAAGCAGGGCAGACCCGAGGCCGGGTTCATGCCCGGCATGGACATACGCAGCCAGCTCACGGTCGTGGCCGACGGACCCGTGGGCGCGGTGGGCCGCAAGCTGGACGAGAAGCTGGGCCTGCCCACGGGCAACCACGCCCGGGAATGGGCCGTGGGCATGAAGATGGTGGTGGACCTGCCCGAGGGCTGCGAGCTCAAGGAAGGCCTGGTGCTGCACACGCTCGGCTACCCCGAGCCGGAGATCTTCGGCTTCCTCTACGTCTACCCCGGCAACATCGCCAGCCTGGGCATCTTCGTGCCCTCCTGGTATGATTCCCCGGTGCGCACCGGCTACCGCTACCTGCAGCACTGGATGCAGCACCCATACCTCTGGAAGCACCTCAAGGGCGGGCGCATGCGCTCCTGGGGGGCCAAGAGCCTGCAGGAATCCGGCCGCAAGGGCGAGCCGCACCTGGTGGGCGACGGGTTCGCGCGCATCGGCGAGGGCAGCGGCACCACCAACGTGCTCACCGGTTCCGGCTTTGACGAGGCCTGGACCAGCGGCGTGCTGCTGGGCGTCAGCGTCCTTGAGCTCTTGAAGGCGGGCAAGCCCTTCACCAAGGACAACCTGACGCGCTCCTACGTGCGCCGCCGCCGCGACTCCTGGCTGGACCGCGAGGCCAAGATGGCCGAAAAGGCGCGCGACGGCTTCCAGGTGGGCGTCATCCAGGGGCTCATCGGCATGGCCCTGGCCGGACTGACCGACGGCAAGGCCTTTTGGCCCGGCGCGACCAAAAAGCCGCACGAGCGCATCCCCAGCCTGGAGGACTTTTTCCGGGGCCGCATCCCGGCGGACGAGATCGCCCGGATCCGCAGCGAGTGCACGCAAAAGGGCCTGCCGCTCCACGGCGCGCTCATGGACCGCGTGGGCTGGCCCAGCATCCAGTTCGACGGGCAGCTGCTCGTCTCGCACCAGGACGCGCTGCTCCTGGGCGGCAAGGTCCAGGCGCCTGCGGGCTACCGCGACCACGTGACCTTCAAGAGCAGGCACGTCTGCCAGGCCTGCGACGAAAAGGTCTGCATCGAGGCCTGCTCGGGCCAGGCCATCACCACCAACCCGGACGGCGGCGTTCCCCTGTTCGACCGGGAAAAGTGCGTGCACTGCGGGGCCTGCATCTGGAACTGCAGCAAGCCCGCGCCAAAGGGCGGGGAGGGCGCCAACGTGGACTTCCAGGCTGGCGCGGGCGGCCTGCACTCGGCGGAGAACTAACCACGCCACACCCAGGAGGGACCAGATGCAGATACTGCTCGTGCTTTCCAGCGCCGACCCGGAGATCAAGTGGAACGCCGTGCGTCTGGGCAATGTGCTGCTGGAGCAGGGCGAGGAGGTCTCGCTGTTCCTGAACGGGCCCGGCGTCGACCTGCTGGCCGGGGACTCGGAGCGCTTCCCCATCGGGCGCGAGGCCAAGGTCTTTGTGCTGAGCGACGGCGCGCTGGCGGCCTGAGGCAAGTGCATGGACCTCCACGGCGTGGAGGACGGGGAATACGCACCCAGGGCCAACATGAAGAAGCTCACCGCGCTCATCAAGGACGCGGACAGGATACTGAACTACTGACGCCCGGCGGAGAATAAGCGAGTGATTTCGGGGAACTGGGGCAGAAAAATTCTAGGACCACGGGAGGTGGATTATGTCTGAGGATTCCTCTACAGCCCTTCTTCACCGTGTTACCCGTAGGATTTTCGTTTCGTTGTTGCTCTTTTTTGCTCCTGCGCTTCTCATCGCGGGATTGATGCCAGAATCGAAAAGCGTGGTGCCCGCCCTTGTCATAGCAACCGGTTGTGTCGGCGGGTTTGTCGGCCTCCAGCGCAGATTGAAGGAGCTGTCTCCGTCAGAACTCGAACTCATCGCCTCATCGATTTACTATACGGCGCTTTCGCCCCTGGTAGGCGGCATATTGGCCCTGCTGCTCTACATAATATTTCTGTCAGGCCTTGTTTCCGGTCAACTTTTTCCGAATTTTGTCGCCGATCACATCGCAAGCGCCATGGCCAATGCAACGTCAGCAGCCGGTCAAGCAAGGACTGACGAAACGTTTGTGTTGATATTCGGGCAGCATGGCGTGGGGTATCAGGACTATGCGAAGTTGATTTTTTGGAGTTTCGTTGCTGGCTTTTCCGAGCGTTTTGTCACGGATGTGATCAGCCGCCTGGAAGGCTCCGCAGTGAATAATGCCATCAAGGATTTTACGAAATAGGGGATTGAGCCACGTCAGCACACGTGGTTGCAAAACAGGAGGCCGTGCCAGCATCTGGTGATTGCTAAAGCACGGTTGCCCACATTCAAGGAGTTTCCATGAAAGGATTGCAGATCGTGGTTTTGGGCTCCATCGTGCCCGACCCGCTCCAGACCCTGGAGCCCATTGTCGGCCCCACCGGCCCGGCGCTGAAGAACGAGATGATGCTGCCAGCCGTGCTCGACCCCTGGGCGGGCCACGCCCTGTTCGAGGCCGCCAGCCTGGCCAAGAGGGTCGAGGGCAAGGTCTACCTAGTGGCCCTGGGCCCCAAGGCCAAGCTCCAGCAGGTGATGATGAGCGTGGCCCAAAAGGTGCCCTTTGAGATCGTGGTGCTCGACGGCCCGGCCAGCGGCTTTGCCGACGCGGCGGAGACGGCGCGCGCGCTGGCTGGCGCGGTGGAGAAGATCCCCGGCCTGGACAAGGGCAAGCTGCTGCTTTTCGGCGGCTGGCAGTCGGCCTCGCGCGGGACGGGTGCTGTGCTTTCGATGGTGGGCGAGCTTCTCGGCATCACCGACCAGTTCCAGGGCGTGGACGAGATCAACGTGGCCGAGGACGGCAGCTTCACCGTGCTGGAGCGCATCGAGGGCGGCAGCTACCAGCAGTCGTCCTGCCAGGGCCTGCCCGCCGCGCTGGGCTGGGCCACGGGCAACCTGCCCGAGCCGCCGAACAATCCCCAGGTGGGCATGGCCAACATGCGCCTGATCATGCCCGCGCTGCAAAAGGCCGTCCCTGCGCCGCTGAAAGGCGAAGGCCTGCGCTACCAGGGCGTGGAGGTGCCGAGCCAGCGCCGCGAGACGCGCATCGTCAAGAACGCCTCGGTCGACGAGATCGCCCGCGAGATCGCGGACTGGATCCGGGCCTAGGCCCGGCTTGAAGGAGCAGGACAGATGAACGTGCTTTTCCTTGCGCATACGGATGAAGGCGGCAGCCTCGGCGCTGCTGCCATGGAGGCCCTGGGCGCGGCCAAGGGACTCGGCGGAAGCCTGCCCATCGAATTGACCGTCGGCCTGTACGGGGCCGAGGTCCAGGCCGCTGCGGACCAGATCGCGGGCTGCGGTGCGGTGAAATTTCTCGGCGTGGCCGGGGCGGAGTTCGCCAGCGCGCGCTACGGATCGGACGCCTCGGCCTGCGAGGCCCTGGCCAAGGCCGCCGGAGCGGAGCTGATCGTCATGCCCGCAACCTCCCGCGCCAGCCGCGTGGCTGCTGGCGTGGCCATGCGCCTGGGCGCGGCTGTGGACACGCGGCTGACCGGCCTCGTGGTGGAGGGCGGCAAGATCGTGGCCACCCGCTGGTTCTACCGCCAGCGTATGGTCGGCAAGATCGAGCGCGACGCGCGGCCCTGGCTGGTCACCGTGGACACGGGCTGCTTCGCCCCGGTCGCCGCCGCCCCTGGCACGGCCAGCGTGGAGCTGCTCCGCGTGGCCCCGGTCACGCGCACGGTGGTCACGGGCATCAATTCCCCGGCGGCCGACGCCCAGACCATCCGGCCCGAGGCCAAGATGCTGCTCGTGGCGGGCGCTGGCTGGGGCAAGTCCCAGGCCGACGGCCAGAAGCACCTGGACGAGGCCTCAAGCCTCATCCTGGGCCTCTTGCACGCCACCCAGTGCTCGCTCGGCAGCTCCAAGTCTTTGGTCGACCAGAGCGGCGAGGGCGCGGCCCTGCCGTTTTTGACGCACATGCACCAGGTGGGCCAGACCGGCTCCACCCCGCGCCACCAGAAGGGCCTGTCCACCTGCTGCCACGGCGAGGAGCCCCACGTGGTGGGCTGGCGCTTCATCAACGAACGCCGGGCCATCAACCTCGACGCCAGCTGCGGCTGGGCCCAGGGCAAGGCCGACGTGCTCTACGTGGCCGACGCCTTTGCCGTGGTGGACAAGGTTGTGGAGTTGTTGCGGTAGGTTGTAGATACCTGACAAAGCACAACCGCCGGGGCGGGGTCTTTTGTGGCCCTGTCCCGGTTTTTTGCGCCCGTTTTCCACCGCCATTTTTTCCTGTCGTTGACAGCCACTGCGCGGGCGGCTAGGCCAAGTCTATCGACACACCTGATTTCACAAAGAGGAGCCGTCTATGTCCGAAGACCTCATCCTGGATTGCCGTGGCCTGGCTTGCCCCGGCCCGGTCATGCGCTGCCTGGAGCTCATCGAGAAGCAGGCGCCCGCTGGCTTCGTGGTGCTGGTCGACGACCCCGCCGCGCGGGAGAACGTCACCCGGCTGCTGGGCGGCAAGGGGTACGCCGTGGCCGTGGCCGAGGTCCTGTCCGAGGGATCGGGCCACAGCCGCCTTTCCGCCACGCGCCAGGACACGGTCGACAAGGCCCACGCGCCCGGTTCGGCCTCCACGCCCTGTTGCGCCCCGGCCGCGAGCCCGGCCGCCAGCCCGGTCGCCAGTCCGGTCGCCAGTCCGGTCAACGACAAGGTGACGGTGCTCATCGCGTCCGAGTCCATCGGCGCGGGCAGCGACGAGCTGGGCGGCAAGCTGATGCTGAACTTCCTGGCCACCCTGCCGGAGCTGGGGCCAAGCCTGTGGCGCATCATCCTGGTCAACGGCGGCGTGCGCCTGGCCACCCAGGGCCACCCCTGCCTGGACAAGCTCTCGGCCCTGGCCGCTGGCGGGGTCCAGGTGCTGGTCTGCGGCACCTGCCTGACCTACTTCGACCTCATGACGGCCAAGGCCGTGGGCGAGACCACGAACATGCTCGACGTGGTCACCAGCCTGCACCTGGCGGGCAAGGTCATCCGGGCGTAGCCAGCTGGCGCGAAGCCGGGTCCTGTCCTGCGCAATATGCGCTTGCCGGGTTGCAGACGTATCAGCAGACAACGTTGCAAACGGCGTTGCAAACACGGGCTGAAGCAGGACGCGGCGGCGCTGGCCGGGCGGTCCGCACCTGACGGACGGACACGCTCGTGGCCCTTGGTCAAAGCCGTGGGCGTGACCGCGAACATGCTCGACGTGGCCGCCAGCCCGAAGTCCGAAACGTGCGGGCACGATCCACCGCGTCCAGTCGTTTGATTGCGCCAGGCCCGGTCCAGGCCGACGGCGGTTGCGCCCGGTCCTTCCGTTCCGGCGTTTCGTCCCGGCGCTCCGGGCCGGCCTGGCCTCCGGCTGATTTGATCAGGCCTTGCAGAGGGCCGTTGCGGATCTCCAATGCAGACCGTTGCGGTTGTCCTTGCCAACCCGGCCCTGACGCGGCAGAATCGGGCAACCCACCCCCCCAGCCAGCAAGGAGCACGACCATGAAGCAGTCCCTCGGCGCCAAGACCCTGGCCCAGCCCACGCCCGTCTGGGTCATCGGCTCGTACGACGCCACGGGCCAGGCCAATGTCATGACCGCCGCCTGGGGCGGCATCTGCTGCTCCAGCCCGCCCTGCCTGGCCGTATCCATCCGCAAGGAGCGCCACAGCTACCCGGCGGTGTTGACGCGCTGCGCCTTCACCGTGAGCGTGCCCTCAGCGCGCCACGCGGCCGAGGCCGACTTCATCGGCATGGTCAGCGGCAGCGTGGTGGACAAGTTCGCCGCCACCGGGCTCACCCCGGCCCGGAGCGAGCTGGTGGACGCGCCCTATGTTGAGGAATTTCCGCTGGTCATCGAGTGCAAACTCATCCAGACCCTGGACCTGGGCGCGCACACCCAGTTTATCGGCGAGATCATGGACGTGAAGGCCGACGCCGAGATCCTCGGCCCCGAGGGCCACATCGACCTGGCGAAGCTTGCGCCGCTGATCTTTGCGCCGGGCGCAAGCCTGTACTACGGCGTGGGCGCGGTGGTGGCCCAGGCCTTCAGCGTGGGCAAAAAGTTCATCGGATAGCGGAACAGGGCGCGGGACGGGACAGGGCGCGCAGGCGACGCAGGTCACCGTGATGGGCGCGGGCCTGCGCCCCTGTGCGCGGGCAGCCTGGGGAAGGCCCAGATGCCCATAAAATTCTAAGACATTTTATAACATCCCGAGACGGCTTGTCTTTCTCTTTTCGCTACGTAGTCACCCCGAAGCACCCCACCGGACCTTCGGCCAGCTCAAGCCTTATCATGCAATCGATATCGCACCAGTGTTCTGAAATGGTCTGGATTCCGGCGGACCTATTCTGCGCTTCTTTTCGCCCGGCCCGGCCCGGCCCGGCCCGGCCCCCTCGCGCCGCCAGCCCGCCGACCATCCTGGCCACCCGGCCAGAGCGCCGACCAGATCGGACAGCGCGGCCCGGCGGCACAGCCCACTCGGCGGCGCGCTCAGTCCTTCTCGTGCTCGAAGCGCTGCTCCGCCCTGGACAGGTGGTGGATGAGCACGTGGGACACGAGGTTGATCCCGGTTCCGGCGAACAGCGCCGGAAGCAGGTACAGGGCGATGCGCAGCTCCCCGTTGAAGAGCCGGTCGTCTGCTGCGGAAACGGTCAGCCTGGCCATCTCGCCCAAAACCGAGAGCAGGTACAGGTCGACCCCGGCCAGCAGGACCAGGCTCACGGCGAACAGCAGCACGGCCGGACGCGAGATGGTCGTTTTCCAGAACAGGGTGGCGTAGATTCCCGCTGGCAGCACCAGGGAGAAGAGGATCAGGAGGAGGAACTCCAGCTCAAGAAACACGCTTTCCATCATGCCGCAACTCCTGGCCTTGCCGCTTTGAACCGTTGCAGACCCCACGTTGCGGCATGCTCCTGAGTGTTCTCCGCTCCCGTTCTTCGCTCCGGCAACGGCGTGCGCAGGCCCAGCCTAGGGCTGCCGGGCCCGACCGCGCCACAGGCCAGCCCGAGCCTATGCCCGGCTCAGACCATCAGGCCGTCGGCCATCCTGACCACCCGGTCGGACAGGCCCGCGTACTGCTCGTTGTGCGTGACCATGACCACGCTCATGCCGTCCTTGTGGATCTGGCCCAACAGCTCCATCACCGTCGCGCCCGTGGCCGAGTCCAGGCTGCCTGTGGGCTCGTCGGCAAAGAGAATGCGCGCGTCCTTGACCAGGGCCCGGGCAATGGCCACGCGCTGCTGCTCCCCGCCGGAGAGCTGGCCCGGCAGCCGGTGGCCCTTGTCCGCCAGGCCCACGCGCTCCAGGCACTCCAGACCGCGCCGCCGCTGCGCCCCTGAAACGGGCCGAAGGCCCCGCATGAAGGGCAGAAGGGTGTTCTCCAGCGCCGTCAGGTAGGGCAAAAGGTAGTGGAACTGGAAGATCACCGCGAAGTCGCCGTGGCGCAGGCCGTCGATGTCGGCCTCGCTGGCGCGGGCCAGGTCCAGGCCGTTGTAGGTCAGCTCGCCGCTGTCGGGTTTGAGCAGGGTCGACAGCACGGACAGAAAGGTGCTCTTGCCCGAGCCGGAGCGGCCCACGATGGACACGAACTCCCCGGGCGCAACCGCCAGGGACACGCCCTTGAGCGCCTGGGTCGGTGTGCCGTCCTGGGTGAAGGACTTGGTGACGTTCACGGCTTCGAGAATCGGCGCTTCAAGGCTCGGGGCGTCGAGGCTCGGGGCGTCGACAATCGGGGTCTGTCCGGCGGCGGCGTCGGGCCGGGTGGATGCGTCGTGGTTCATGGCTGCGGCTCCTGCATGGCCTACAAGGTGACGAGGGCTTCGCTGGGCTCGATGGCCGCAGCCTTCCAGGCCGGGACCAGGGAGGCCAGGGAGGTCAACAGCGCCAGCACCAGGGCCGTGGCGGCCAGGTGCAGGGGCTCGAAGGACAGGGTCGCGCCCTCGGCCATGTCCAGCACGGCCAGGATGCGGAAACTGACCCCGTAGCCCGCCACATAGCCGATAAGCCCGGCCAAAAGGCCGATGCTGGCCGCCTCCGCGCAGAAGATGGCGAACACGCTTTTGCGCGAAAACCCGAGCGAACGCAGGATGCCGATCTCCTTCTTGCGCTCGTTCACGGCGGAGAGCATGGAGATGCCGACCATGGAGCAGCCCGTGAGCAGGATCACCAGGCTGACGGACAGGATGAGCTTCTTCACGAACTGCACCGAGTACATGCGCTGCTCCACGATGTTGCGCAGGGTTCTTATCTCCACGTTCACCAGCGCTGCGCCGATCTGGGTCACGATGTCGTCGATGGGGCAGCCGGAGCACAGGGCCGCCACCTCCACAAAATTCGCCTTGCCCGGGTGGCCCACGGCCTGCTGCACAAAGGTCAGGTCGGCCAGGAGCACGTTGTCGTCCTCGCTGCCGGTGGGGGCAAGGATGCCCGTGACGACCATGTGCGCCTTGCCCAGGGGCAGCGTGTCGCCCAGCTTCAGGTTCAGCTTGGCCGCAGCGGAGCTGCCCACCAGCACGCCGTTGCCCCTGTACGTGTCCAGCGGCTGGCCCAGGGGGGCCATGGGGGCCTGGGCCAGGCCCGTGGGGCTGGCTGCGGCCGGAATCGGGGCCGGGATTGATGTCGGGTTCTGGGCCGTATTCTGGGCCGGAACCGGGGCAGCAGCCGGAGCGTCGTGCATGCCGTCCGTCATTTTGCGCGCGGCGGGCTCCTCGCCGGGGATGGCGCCCTGGGCCACGTCCCAGTAGCCCTTGAGCTGCTTTTCCTGGGCGAAGCGCACGCCGACGATGGCCACGGCCATGCCCTGCACGCGGTCCATGACCACCAGCTTGGGCGCGATGACCGAAATGTTCTTGCGCAGCTCGATGCGGTCGATGCGCTCCAGGGTGTCGGCCTCGTCCAGATAGGTCACGTCAAAGAGCATGTCGCCCAGGGCGAAGCCGCCGTAGCTCACGGTCAGCTTCTCGGTCTTGGGCGAGACCAGGATGTTGGCCCCGAAGCTGACGAGCTTCTTCTCCAGCCCCTCGCCCACCACGCGGGACACGAAATTGAGCGACACGATGCTCACCACGCCCAGCGTGAACACGAGCAGCAGCAGAAGCGTGCGCACCCATTTCTTGCGGGCGTTGCGCAGGGCGATGGTCAGGATGTTCATGACGGGCCTTTTGGGTTGAGATGACAAGGGGCGCTGCCCCTTGACCCCGCCGGGGGAAGGGGAAAGAGGCCTCCGGCGGCCAAAGGGCCTGAGGCCCTCTGGACTCCCCACTTGGCTGCGGGCTCCGGGACGGTTCCCGTCACGGAGCCCGCAGCGAACAAATGAGGGGGTTCGGGGGGAATCATTCCCCCCGGCGGGGTGCAGGGGCGGAGCCACTGCGGACGTTAGAAGTAGGCCACGCCGGCCTTGAGGTCGGCCTCGCGGATGAGCACGTTTTTGGCGTCGAAGGTGCGGGCCAGGGGCGAGGGGTTGCAGCCGCCCTTGACCTCCATGACCTTGGTGGAGTGGAAGCGCATGCCGCAGTTGCCGCAGACCATGACGTCGCCGTCCTGGGTGTAGCCCTTCTTCTCGCGGAAGCAGACGTCGCAGGCGTTCAGCGCGGTGCGCACCACGCCGTCCCTGCTTTTGATGACGAAGAACTGCACGTCCTTGCCGCCGGTCTTGAAGGTGTAGAAGTGGGCCTTGCCGTCGCTGACCTCGGCCAGGGGCAGGGAGACGGCCCCGGCCTTGGCCGTGACGGTTTTGGGCCCGCCGAAGAGGCTGAAGGCATGGGCGCGCGGGGCCAGCGAGGTCAGCGACGCCAGCAGCAGCGCCAGGGCCACCAGGGCCGCCAGAAGCACGAGGTGGCCGGGCCCGGTTTGCGGGGCCGGTACGGCTATGGCGATGGGCCGGGATTCGGGGCGCGATTCGGGGCGGCGTTGGTGCATGGGGTCGGCTCCTTTGTGGGTGTATGGCGGAGGGCAAGGCCAGGAACGGAGGTGGAAGAGCGGAACCTCCGTCCCCGGCAGTGCAAACCCTCTCTGCACGGTCTGGTTAAGGCAATCTTTGTGCCAGAATGAAAAGTGGTGCACGGGCAAGTGGTTGACCGCTTTGTCACAGTTCGGCGCAGGCATGCGTGCGCAATGCCTTGCACATCAGGCAACAAGAAATTGCACAAGCGCGGCCTGGTCGGGCCCTGCGCAAGGCCCAAGAGCCGTCGGTTTTCTCGGCAAAACGGCTTGACGTTTCTAGGGGAGTCTGGAATAGAAGCCGTGGGGCATTGTTCGCATTTTCACAATAACTGCGCGGGCGTCCGGTCGGGAGACTCCTAGAGGAGTGGGCCTTGACGGGCGTCCTCTTTTCAAGTCGATCATTGGTTGGCTTAACATGGGGTGGCTGAATGGGGCTTGAGCAAAGGATCGCGGAGCGCTCGGAAGAGCTGGCCGGGAAATGGGCGCTGCTCATCCTGGGCACGTACCCGCCCGAGACGCAGGCCGTCTGGAAAGCCAATCTGGAGCCCTTCTCCAACCCCGTGGGCCACGCCATCCGCACTGCCGCGGCCGAGCTCATCCCCCTGCTGCTGGCCTGGAACGACGCCGACGCCGTGGCCCAGGCCCTGGGCCGCATCGTCAAGATCCGCGCCGTGCAGGACTTTGCCCCCAGCCAGGCCCTGTCCTTCGTTTTTCTTTTCAAAAAGCTTCTGCGCCAGGAATTCCAGAAGGAGCTGTCCGCCCAGGGCGCCCTTGCGGAACTTTTGGCCTTTGAGACCCGGGTGGACAACCTGGCGGTCATCGCCTTTGACCTCTACGTAGCGGCGCGCGACCAGGTGCAGCGCATGCGCGTGGAGGAGGTCAAGCGCGCGCACGTGAACATCGTGCGCCGGGCCAACCTGATGCGTTCGGACGTTGCGGCCCCAAAGGCCGAATGATTTCTCATGGCGGGTGCGGAACCGGCGCGCATGCGCGACCGGGTCGGCCAAACTACAAGCGAGGTGACGGCAGATGAAAGCGATCTATTCACTCATTCTGGTCCTGGCCCTGGTGGTGATCGCCACGCTGGGCGCGGGCGCGGCAAAGATGCAGACCATCTTCGCGTACTGCGTTCCCGGCACGGCGTTCGTCATCTTCGTGGTCGGGTTCGTGTGCAAGATTATCAGCTGGGCCAAACGCCCGGTGCCCTTCCGCATCCCCACCACCGGCGGCCAGCAGCAGTCGCTGGACTGGATCACGCAGAACAAGTGGGACAACCCCTCCACCGGCCCGCAGACGGCCATGCGCATGCTCCTTGAGGTGCTCACCTTCCGCTCGCTGTTCCGCAACACCAAGGTGGTGCTGAAGCACGACGGCGGCAAGAACCCGGTGGTGGCGTATGTCTCCAACAAGTGGCTGTGGCTCTTCGCCATCCTGTTCCACTACTCTTTCTTGATCATCGTGCTGCGCCACATGCGCCTGTTTTTGCAGCCCGTGCCCCAGGTCATCCTGGGCATCGAGTTCGTGGACGGCATCCTGCAGATCTACGCGCCGGTGCTCTACCAGTCCGACCTGCTCATCCTGGCCGGAGCGGGCTTTCTTTTGGCGCGCCGCCTGTTCGACGCCCGCCTGCGCTACATCTCGCTGGTGAACGACTACTTCCCGCTGATCCTGATCCTGGCCATCGCCCTGTCCGGCATGTACATGCGCTACATCGCCAAGGTCGACGTCATGGCCATCAAGGACGTGGTGATGGTGCTCTCCACCGGGTTCTTCACCCGCACGTACATCGTCCCCACAGGCATCGACGTCAGCTTCTTCGTGCACGTGTTCCTGGTCAGCACGCTTTTGGTGTACTTCCCCTTCAGCAAGCTGATGCACCTGGGCGGCATTTTCCTCTCGCCCACGCGCAACCTGCCCAACGACACCCGCATGCACCACCACGAGAACCCCTGGAACAACCCCGCCATCAAGCCCCACAGCTACGAGGCGTATGAGGATGAGTTCCGCGCCCCCATGTTCGAGGCCGGACTGCCCCTGGAGAAGAACCCGGAGGAAGCCGCCTGAGCACAGGCGCTGGCACCACGGGACAACACGCACGAAACTTTTTCCGTGAGGAGAAGACATGGCGAAGATAATCAAACCCGATGAAATGCTCAGGAGCATCAACTACACCCCGCCGGCCACCGGCTGGATGGAGACGCCCAACGACCTCTCCCCTGGCCGCTTCGCCTATCCGGCCAAGCTGGACAAGATGGAGTACCTGATCCACGAGATTCCAGGCCAGTTCGGCAACCCGCGCACCTGGAACCCCACCGACGCCGACTGGCAGCTGCCGTCCAACTGGAAGGAGATCGTGGTCAACGGTTTCCGCGAGCGCCTGGACAAGTACCGTTCGCTCAAGATCTTCATGGACATCTGCGTGCGCTGCGGCGCCTGCGCCGACAAGTGCCACTTCTTCATCGGCGGCGGCGACCCCAAGAACATGCCTGTTTTGCGCGCGGAGCTCATGCGCTCCATCTACCGGGGCGAGTTCACCCTGGCCGGCAAGATCCTGGGCAAGCTCACCGGCGCGCGGGTCATGGAGGAGGACGTCCTCAAGGAATGGTTCCTCTACTTCTACCAGTGCACGGAGTGCCGCCGCTGCTCGCTCTTCTGCCCCTACGGCATCGACACCGCCGAGGTGACGATGATGGCGCGCGAGCTCATGCACCTGGTCGGCATCAACATCAACTGGATCATGGAGCCGGTGGCCAACTGCACCCGCACCGGCAACCACCTGGGCATCCAGCCGCACGCCTTCAAGGACATCGTCGAGTTCATGGTCGACGACATCGAGACCATCACCGGCAAGCGCATGAATGTGCCGTTGAACGAGAAGGGCCATGAGGTCATCTTCATCACCCCCTCGGGCGATGTCTTCGCCGATCCGGGCATCTACACCTTCATGGGCTACCTGATGCTCTTCGACGCCATCGGGCTGGACTACACGCTGTCCACCTACGCCAGCGAGGGCGGCAACTTCGGCCTGTTCACCAGCGCCGACACCATGAAGGCCCTGAACGGCAAGATGTACGCCGAGGCCAACCGCCTGGGGGCCAAGTGGATTCTGGGCGGCGAGTGCGGCCACATGTGGCGCGTCATCAACCAGTACATGGACACCATGAACGGCTCCATGCAGGGCCCGCAGATGCAGACCCCGGTCAGCCCCATCACCGGCACGGTGTTCAACAACGCCAAGCAGACCAAGATGGTGCACATAGCCGAGTTCACGGCCGACCTGATCAAACACGGCAAGCTGAACCTCGACAAGAGCCGCAACTCCGACATCATCGCCACCTTCCACGACTCCTGCAACCCGGCGCGCGGCATGGGCATGTTTGAGGAGCCCCGCTATGTGCTGAAAAACGTGGTCGACCAGTTCCACGAGATGCCGCTGGGCACCATCCGCGAGCAGACCTTCTGCTGCGCGGGCGGCAGCGGCCTGAACACCGACGAGATCATGGAGATCCGCATGCGCGGCGGCCTGCCCCGGGGCAACGCGCTGTCCTACGTGCAGGAAAAGCACGGGGTGAACACCATGGCCTGCGTCTGCGCCATCGACCGCGCCACCCTGATCCCCCTGGCCGACTACTGGGCTCCGGGCGTCAAGATCACCGGCCTGCACGAGCTGGTGGCCAACGCGCTGGTCCTGGACGGCGAGATCGAGCGCACCGTGAACCTTCGCCAGGAACCCCTGCCGGGCTTTGAGGAGGAATAGGATGAAACTCTACAACGGCGGCAAAATCATCACCGGACTGGTGATCTTCCTGGGCATCTTCCTTACCCCGCTGGCCTACAATGCGGGCAAGGCAGCCTACTCCCAGCCGAAGCTCAAGATGCCGGAGAACGAGAAGGAATGCGTCGAGAGCAAGGAGTTCATGCGCACCAAGCACATGCAGCTCTTGAACGAGTGGCGCGACTTCGCCCTGCGCGACGGCAAACGCGTGTACGTGAACAGCAAGGGCAAGGAGTTTGAAATCAGTCTGCAGAAGACCTGCATGAAGTGCCATACCAACAAGGCGGAGTTCTGCGACAAGTGTCACAATGACGCATCCGTGACGCCCTACTGTTGGGATTGCCACATCCAGCCGGAGGGGTTGAAGAAATGAACCACACCAGAAGAAACTTCCTGAAGTTTGCGGGACTGACCGCCGCCGGGCTGTGCGTGGCCTCCGCCGGGAGCGTCATCGCCGCTGGCGTCGGCTCGACAGAAAAGGTGAGCGAGAAGGCCCTGAAAGCCAAGCGCTGGGCCATGGTCATCGACACCAAGAAGGTCGGCGCCAAGGAAACCATCGAGCCCCTGGTCAAGGCCTGCCACGCCGCGCACAACGTGCCCGACATCCCCGGTCGCCAGAACGTGAAGTGGATCTGGGGCGCAGGCTTTGACGAGGCCTTTGACCAGCCCAACAACTTCATGGACGAGGGCCTGGAGAAGCGCGAGTTCGTGCTTTTGTGCAACCACTGCACCAACCCCTCGTGCGTGCGCGTGTGCCCCACCCAGGCCACCTACCAGCGCCCGGACGGCATTGTGGCCATGGACTACCACCGCTGCATCGGCTGCCGCTACTGCATGGCCGCCTGCCCGTACGGCTCGCGCAGCTTCAACTTCATGGAGCCGCGCCTGCACCTGGACTTGAGCAAGCTGAACAAGGAATTCCCCACGCGCATGCGCGGCGTGGTCGAAAAGTGCAACTTCTGCGTGGAGCGCCTGGCCCAGGGCAAGCAGCCCGCCTGCGTCGAGGTCTCGGAAGGGGCGCTCGTGTTCGGTGACCTGTCCGATCCGGCCAGCGAAGTGCGCAAGGTCCTGCGCGAGCACTACACCATCCGGCGCAAGCCGGCGCTCGGCACCGAACCGGGCGTCTACTACATCATCTAGGGGGCGGTCATGCTCGAAAAAGCACTTAAAGGAAGTCCCAAGTACTATGTCTGGGTCGGGTTCCTGCTCCTGATCATCCTGGGCGCATCCGGCATCTACATGATGCAGTTGATGCAAGGCCTCACCATCACCGGCATGAGCCGCGACGTGTCCTGGGGCTTCTACATCGCCCAGTTCACCTACCTGGTCGGCGTGGCCGCCAGCGGCGTCATGATCGTTTTGCCCTACTACTTCCACAACTACAAGAAGTTCAAGGACCTCGTGATCTTCGGCGAGTTCATGGCCATCGGCGCCGTGGTCATGTGCCTGGGCTTCATCGTGGTCGACATCGGCCAACCCCAGCGCATGCTCAACGTGCTCCTGTACCCCACGCCCAACTCCATCCTGTTCTGGGACATGGTCGTCTTGAACGGCTACCTGATCCTGAACGTGCTGGTGGGCTGGACCTGCCTGGAGTGCGACCGCCAGCACCTGCCCCACCCCAAGTGGACCAAGGTGCTCGCCTACACCTCCATCATCTGGGCCTTCTCCATCCACACGGTGACGGCCTTCCTGTACCAGGGCCTGCCCGGCCGCCACTACTGGCTCACGGCCATTTTGGCCGCCCGCTTCCTGGCCAGCGCCTTCTGCTCCGGCCCGGCCATCCTGCTCTTGGTCATCATGCTGACCGAGAAGGTGACCACCTTCAAGGCCAACGTCGAGGGCATCGGCACCCTGGCCAAGATCATCACCTACGCCATGTGCGTGAACGTGTTCTTCTTCCTGCTGGAAGTGTTCACGTCCTTCTACTCCAACATCCCCGGCCACATGCTGCCCCTGGTCTATCTGTTCAAGGGCGTGCACGGCCACCACGAGCTGGTGCCCTTCATGTGGACGGCCGTGGCGCTGGGCCTGGGCAGCCTGGTGCTTTTGATCCCGCCCAAGCTGCGCGACAACATCAAGCTGCTGCCCTGGTCGCTGGCCATCCTGGTCATCGCCACCTGGATCGACAAGGGCCTGGGCCTTCTGATCGGCGGCTTCAACCCCAACCCGTTTGAGCAGATCGCCCCGTACTGGCCCACCGGCAAGGAGCTCATCGTCTCGGCCATGATCTACGCGCTGGGCGCCCTGGTGGTGACCATCCTGTTCAAGATCGCCACGGACGTGAAGCAGGAGACCGGCGCGAGCCAGAAGCCCGTGGTCTCCAGCGAAGCCTAGACCCGCATCCGCCTCATGCACGACGAAGCGCCCCCGCAAGGGGGCGCTTTTTTTTGCGGCTGTGCAGAACGTTGCTTGGCGCTTTGGGTCGCTCGCCGAAACCCTGTCAGCCCGCTCTATTTGTCCATTTACCGGCCAAAACCATGCCATTTTTGTCCCGGCCAAAAACCAGTGGTATGCTTCCCCAATTTGCTCTCGGCGTTGTGCCGGGCGCTTCAACCCAATTGGAGGAAGCCTATCATGCCAGCATCACACAACAACCCGTCCCAGTTCCTCTCCCTCAAGCGCGACCCGCAGGGCCGAATCATTGAACGCGGCATCCATCTGGGTGGCCGCCTGAATGGCCGCCTGGGCGACAGCCCCGAAACCCGGCGCTACACCTATGATTCCGCCGGGCGGCTGTCCCGCGTCACGGACGGCTCCGGCGCGCTCTGCGAGTCCTACCAGTACGACCACCAGGGCCGCCGCTTGGCCGAGATCAACCCCCTGCGCTTTCGCGGCGAGCGGCGCTACACCTACCTGGCGAACAACCGCCTGGGCCAGGCCGGGAGCGCCCAGTACGGCCACGACACGGCTGGCTTCCGCAACCTGAAGGTCGTGGGCGACGCCGAAACCCACTACCACTATGAGCCCTCGGGCCTGCTGCTTGCCGTTGATTTGCCTGACAATGTGAATGGCGGCAGGCGCATCGACTACGCCTACGACGAAAACGGCCTGCGCACCGCAAAGCGCGTGGACGGGCGCGTGGTCGAGGCCTTTCGCTGGCTCGACCCCCTGCGCCTGGACGAGTTCCACGACGGCCACGAGTGGTGGCTGCTGGCGTATCTGCCCGAAGCGGGACAGAACCGCACGCCCGTGGGCCTGACCAACGGCCGGGACTCCTACTTTCTGCTCTGCGACCAGCTCGGCACGCCGCTGGCCCTTGCCACCACGGATGGCCATGTTGTACAGGCCATGCAATACGACAGCTTCGGCAATCTGCTCTCGGTCCGGGGCAACGTGGTGCGGCTGCCGCTCGGGTTCGCCGGGGGCCTGTACGATGCGGACACCGGCCTGACGCGCTTCCCCTGGCGCGACTATGACGCCGACACCGGGCGGTTCACCGCGCTGGACCCGCTGGGCAAGAAGGGCGGGGATAGCGACTGGTACGGCTATTGCGTTGACGACCCGGTTAACCGGGTGGATGCGTGGGGGTTGTTTTGGGACGAAACTCCGGGCAAAAGGATTGTCAAAAGCGGAGCAATTGGCGGCATCACTGGCGCTTATAGAGGCTTTCGCATGGGCGCAACTGTTGGCGAACCAGTGCCTGGCGCTATTGCCGGTGGCCTTGTTGGTTCCGGGAACGGCATGGTGACGCAGGCTATGCTTGAATACCCACCCGTCAAAGAAACAATGGAGCAGTGGGACACGAATGCAAAGCAGTGGGTAGAAGATTCATGGAACGCTGCTGTCGAAAACGAAGGTGCCTCTGCGGAGCCCTGGCCTTCGCTTTACGGCACCACACCAGACTAGCTGAGCATCCCGGCCCCCGAAAGGGGGCCGGGTATTGAAGGAGATCAAAATGAAGAATTCTTGTTCCCTCTGTGGCGCGCAAGCGCCAAGGCCAAGACGGAGAATTTTCGCACTAATAGTGCTTATCCTGCTTGCTGCTTTGGGATATTCTGTATTTGAGGGAGGCTTTGGAGCACCCACAGAGACCTACGTATGGCTACTTTCAATACCGACAATTATTCTCTGTTTCCGAGACGCCCTGAGGAAGGACGATCCGCCACTGTGCAAGAAATGCCAAGCGAGTACACATGAAAATCCACAGTAAACATATTTTGTATTGAATGCTGTACGGCAGTTTCACAAAGAGCACCCCGCTTCCCCTGGCGCGACTACGACTCAGGCACCGGGCGGTTCACCGCGCTGGACCCGCTGGGCAAGAAGGGCGGGGATAGCGACTGGTACGGCTATTGCGTGGATGACCCGGTCAACCGGGTGGACGTGTGGGGGCTTAAGACCTTCAATGTTGGCGTGAGCGGCAGCGCCACAGGCTTCGGCGTTGGTGGAACGGTGAGTGGCTCCATCGGTCGAGACGGGGAAGGAAACTGGGCTGTTCAAGGGACTGTAGGCGCTGGGCCCGCAGCTGGATACGGTGTTTCTGGCACTGGTTTTGGCCAGTACACCAACGCCACACGCATGGATGACCTTGCTGGCCAGGGAACGCAGGTTGGCTGGAGCGTTGGAGACATACCGGTCGGGGCGTTCAAACTCGGCCCGGTATTTGGAGGCGACAAAGTTATCGGTGACGGCTACGAAGGGATGTCCGGGCATATTGGCGTGGGGGTAGGCACACCGGATTTGCACACGAACAAGACCTACACTTGGTCAAAGGATGTGTTCCCCACCGTGCCCACAGATGTAACGCCTTCAGATGACATTGATCTGTACAACAAGGACTGAACCTGTTTGTCTGGTTGGCGCGCAAGCAACAGCGCGCCAACCAGCACGGAGAAACAATGGAGATCATCGTCAAAGATAATGATGCTATTCGCAGTCAATACTCTAGTGCGAAGTTTATACGATATCTTTATATTATCCCAGTAATTCTATTTTTTGCAGCACTATTAACTTATGATGCCATCTGGATTATTCTGTTTTCAATTCCGCTGTACATTTTCGGTTTCCTTTTTTTACGCCCCCTGCGCATCGCATCATTCTCTGATGATGCATTCACAGCTGCATGGCCACGAGAGGAAGTCCGCAGCTATAATGAAATTCGCCGCGTCATTAGCATGAGCCCCTATTGCAATATACTTAGCTCTATCGTTATCGTCTACACGAAGGGCCTCCTGTTCGAAAAGATCAACATTGCCTGGATACCCGTTGACCAGTGCATCATCGAGCACCTGAAGGCCCACGGCGTGAAGATCTGGAACCTTTGGTTCTGGCAGGAGAAGTAAACCGACACCGGGCGCTCCATGGCTCTCCCTCTGTCAGTCGATCCGCTAGGCAAGAAAGGCGGCGACAAGGACTGGTACGGCTACTGCGTCGATGACCCGGTCAACCGGGTGGATGTGTGGGGGTTAGAAGGCTTCTTGGACGGCGTTCAGAACATAGCTGATGGCTTTAGCCAGCTCTGGGACAAGGCTCCCGACGGGATCGCCCAGGCGGTGTCCGAAGGAGCCCAGGGCGCGGGAGAGGCCTTGGGCAAAACTGCGGAGGCGTATGCCACAAACGAGGATTTGCAGAAGTACACCGCCGTTGCACTCGGCGCGGGAGCTGTTCCCATTGCCGCCGCAGCAGGTGTGGAGGCGTTGCCCGCCCTTGCCGCCGTTGCGGCGCGCAATCCGGACAAGATTGAGAAGGCCTATGATTTCCTGTCTGGCTATTTTGATCCTGGCCCCCCGAACATGACTTGGGCCGGGGTGTCGGGGAGTGGCACAAAGGGTGCCCTCGACTTTATGAAGGAACAAATGAGGCAGAAGTGATGAAGAAGGTGAAGGCAGAGGAAATTGCATTGGGCATAATTTTTGCCTTTCTCGGATGGACTGGCGTCCATAGCGGTGAGATGTACCGCTGGGGAGTTCCTATCATGTATCCAAGGGTATTTGGATGGGTGCTCATTGTGCTCGGTGTCGGAATTCCTGTTGCTGCGTACATCATGCGGTCTCGACAGAACAAGGACAAGTAAAGAGCTCTGCCTGTATGCTTGACACAGGGGGCGGAACCATATGGCTCCGCCCCCTGCCTCTACGCCGCCGCCCCCTTCGGGGTTTCAGACCGGGCGCTGCACCGCGCCCTGATGGCCAAGCCTACCCGCTGCGCGAGAAGGGCGGCAAAATGAGCGGCTGAGCGACATGGGTTGTCCGTGCCCGGCCCACACGGGCCAGCCGTTGCCCTGCGCCCACAAACTCCAGACCCTGGCCTGGCCAGGAGGGACCATGCGCCTGCGCCTCTCATGGCGCGACATCCCGCCCGCCGCCCTTTTGCTGGCGGTGCTGGCCATCTGTTACGAGCTGACCCTGGCGCTCATCTGCGTGGCCGCGCTGGTCCTGGGCTTCTCCGCCACGCGACAGAACAACGGGCTGTAGTCGCAGCCCTCTATTTTGCCGCCTTGCGCCGCGTGGTCACGCTCTCCCCGCCGATGCCCCAGTTGTCTGTGTCCACCTCGTCGATGACGACCACGGTGGTGGCCGGGTTCTTGCCCAGAGTGGTGCGCAAGAGTTCGGTCACGCCCCGGATGAGCGCGGCCTTCTGCTCCGCCGTGACCCCCTCGCGGGTGATCCTGATGTTCACGTACGGCATGGTTCCTCCAGTGGTTTCGCGCCCCTGCGCTGTTTTGACAATGCGCTTGCCGGAAGGTATATTCCCCGCCTTTCACAACCTCAACCACCAAAAACGGAATCCATGAGCGCCATCCAAAAAATCAAGGGCTTTGCCGACCTGTTCCCCGAGGACGCTGGATGCTTCACGCACATGGAGGCCCAGGCCCGGGCCACCTTCTCCCGCTATGGCTTCGGCGAACTGCGCACGCCTGTGCTGGAGCGCACCGAGCTGTTCGCCAAGGGCATCGGCGAGGACACCGACGTGGTGGGCAAGGAGATGTATACCTTCACCGACCGCGGCGACCGCTCCCTGACCCTGCGGCCCGAGGCCACAGCCGGGGTGCTGCGCGCCGCCATCGAGGCCGGAGGCATCGAGCCGGGCCGCGCCGCGCGCTACTACACCTTTGGCCCCATGTTCCGCTACGAGCGACCGCAGAAGGGCCGCATGCGCCAGTTCCACCAGATCAACGCCGAGCTTTTGGGCTCGCCCGAGCCGCAATCAGACGTTGAGGTCATCCTCATGCTGGAGGACTTTTTGTCCTCGCTCGGCATCGCGGACCTCTGCTTCGAGCTGAACTCGCTCGGTTGCCGCGAGTGCCGCCCGGCCTACCGCAGCGCGCTCACCGCGTATTTCGAGGCGCTCGACCACGAGAAGCTGTGCGAGGACTGCCGCCGCCGCATGCACACCAACCCCCTGCGCGTGCTGGACTGCAAGGTGCCGGGCTGCAAGGCCCTGGTGGCCGATGCCCCGGAGATCGGCCAGCACACCTGCGCAGGCTGCCGCGACCACTTCGCCGCCGTGCTCTCTTTGGTCGACCGCGCCGGGCTCAAATACACGCTGAATCCGCGCCTGGTGCGCGGGCTGGACTACTACCAGCGCACCACCTTCGAGGTCACCAGCGGGGCCATCGGCTCCCAGACCGCCGTGGCCGGCGGGGGCCGCTACGACGGCCTGGTGCAGCTGCTGGGCGGGCCGGACGCACCGGGCGTGGGCTTCGCCTGCGGCATGGAACGCCTGGCCATGCTCATGGCCAGGCCCGAGGCCCCGCGCCCGGACTTCTTCCTGGCCGTGACCGATACTCGTGAGGGCTCCGGCGCGGTGGACGCGGCCATCCTGCTGGCGCACACGCTCAGGCGGCGCGGGCTTTCCGGCGAGTGCGACTACGCCCCGGGCAGCATGAAAAGCCGCCTGCGCCACGCCGGGCGCATCCACGCCAGGAAGTGCTACCTCATCGGGGCCGACGAGCTGGACGCGGGCCAGGTGACGGTGAAGGACATGGAGGACGGCGGGCAGCTCAAGCTCGACCGCGACATTTTCGACTAGGGCCCTGCCCGGAATAAGTCGACGGGAGCCATTGACGTGAGGCGTTCACGCGGGAGTTGACGAAATCCGGTTTCTGATTCACCGCAGCCGGAACAAGCCCGGGGTGCGAAAGAGCAGGGCCGGGAAGTTTGCCGCCGGTTTCCCGGTGCGCGGGGCGTTGCGGCGCAATGCATGCATCCAAAGTGCCTCGCGGGTGGTTTTAGCAGCGGACCCTGGCACCTTCGGCGAGACGCTTTTGGCGCGGCGCTTTTGACAAAACACTCTTGATACGTTGCCATTGACGAAACACAGAAACATTTACGCCACTCCGGCGCATCCGTATTTTTAAAAGGAACGACAATGACCGACCAGACCACCACCACCGCCGCTGCGGGAGAAGAGCGCGACTACGACGAATACCGGGTCATCCAGGACCTGGGCGGCTGGCGGCGCAGCCACCACTGCGCGGAGCTGACGAGCGCCAACCTGGGCCAGGAAGTGACCCTCATGGGCTGGGTGCAGTTCCGGCGCGACCACGGCGGGCTCATCTTCCTCGACCTGCGCGACCGCGAGGGCCTGACCCAGACCGTCATCAGCCCGGAGGTGGCCCCGCAGGCCCACGAGCGCGCCCACGCCATCCGCATCGAGTACGTGGTGGCCCTGCGCGGCATTGTGCGCGCCAGACCCCAGGGCATGGCCAACCCGGGCATGGCCACCGGAGGCATCGAGGTCTACGTCACCGACTGGAAGCTGCTGAACACCAGCGAGACCCCGCCCTTTCCCATCGAGGACCGGGTGGACGCCGCCGAGATGCTGCGCCTGAAGTACCGCTACCTGGACCTGCGCCGTCCCCGCCTGGCCAAAAACCTCATCCTGCGCAACAAGGCCGCCCAGAGCGTGCGCCGCTACCTCGACTCCCTGGGCTTCCTGGAGATCGAGACCCCGGTGCTCACGAAATCGACCCCTGAAGGGGCGCGCGACTTCCTGGTGCCCAGCCGCATGAGCCAGGGCCAGTTCTACGCCCTGCCCCAGAGCCCGCAGATCTTCAAGCAGCTCCTCATGGTGGCCGGGCTGGACCGCTATTTCCAGATCGTCAAATGCTTCCGCGACGAGGACCTGCGCGCCGACAGACAACCGGAGTTCACCCAGATCGACATCGAGATGAGCTTCCCGGACGAGGAGCAGGTCATGGGCATGGCCGAGGGCCTGGTGCGCACGCTCTTTGCCGAGACCATCGGCGCGGCCCTGCCCGCGAGCTTCCCGCGCATGACCTACAAACAGGCCATGGACGACTATGGCGTGGACAAGCCGGACGTGCGTTTCGGGCTGCGCCTGGCCGACGTGAAGGACATCTTCGCGGGCGGCGGGTTCAAGGTCTTTGCCGCTGCCCCGGCGCTCAAGGCCATGCGCGTGCCCGGCGGGCTGGAGCTCTCGCGCAAGGAGATTGACGATTATACCGAGTTCGTGAAGATCTACGGCGCGCAGGGCCTGGCCTGGATCAAGGTCAAGGAGGACAACGAGTGGCAGTCGCCCATCGTCAAGTTCTTCTCTGACGAGGAAAAGGCCAAGCTGGCCCAGCGCCTGGGCATGGTCCAAGGCGACATCGTGTTCTTCCAGGCCGCGCCCCTGGACGTGGCCAACGCCGCCCTGGGCAACCTGCGCCTCAAGGTGGGCGAACGCTTCGGGCTTATCGACGAGGGGGCGTTCGCGCCCCTGTGGGTGACGGATTTCCCGCTTTTGGAGTACGACGCCGAGGACAAGCGCTGGGTGGCCAAGCACCACCCCTTCACCTCGCCCCAGCCGGGACAGATGGACACCATCGCCTCTGATCCGGGCGGGGCGCTGGCCCGGGCCTACGACCTGGTCTTGAACGGAAGCGAGATCGGCGGCGGGTCCATCCGCATCCACACGCCCGCAGCGCAGAAGGCCATGTTCAGCGCGCTGGGCATTGCCGACGACGAGGCCGAGGAGAAGTTCGGCTTTCTGATCGAGGCGCTGAAATTCGGCGCGCCCCCGCATGGAGGCATTGCCTTTGGCCTGGACCGCATTATCATGATCCTGACCGGGGCCAAGAGCATCCGCGACGTCATCGCCTTCCCCAAGACCCAGAAGGCCACCTGCCTGATGACCGACGCGCCCAACGTGGTGGCCAAAAAGCAGCTGCGCGAGCTGGGCATCGCATTGCGGGAGAAGGCCCAGGACGCACCGGCAGCCGAAAAGCCAGAAGAAAAGAAAGACGAGGCCTAGAAGCGTATGACCAAGCTTTCCATCCGCACCTACCCGGACCCGGTGCTGGCCAAGAAGGCCGAGCCCGTGGCCGAGATCACGCCGGAGATCAGCCAGCTCATGGCCGACATGGTGCAGACCATGTACGAGAGCGACGGCGTGGGCCTGGCCGCGCCCCAGGTGGGCCACGGCATCCGGCTCATCACCATCGATGAGACCGGGCCAAAAGAGCGCAAGAACCCCCTGGTCATCCTGAACCCGGTGTTGTCCGACCACGCCGGGGCCAAGGAGAGCGAGGAGTCCTGCCTCAGCCTGCCCACCTTCACCTGCAATGTCACGCGCAGCGAGTGCTGCATCGTGCGCGGGCTGAATGAAAAGGGCGAGGACATCGAGATCAAGGCCGAGGGCCTCTTGGCCATCATCCTGCAACACGAATGCGACCACCTGGAGGGCAAGACCCTGGTCAACCACGCCAGCCGCCTCAAGCGCACCATGTACGACACCAAGGTCAAGAAATGGAAGAAGGACTAGACCTGGACGAGACCAGCCTGCACGGCCCGCAGGATTTCGGCCTGCCCGACCCGCCGCTGCGCGTGGTCTTCATGGGCACGCCGGACTTTGCGGCGGTGATTTTGCGCGATCTTCTGGCCTGGGCCGGGTGCACGGTGGTCTGCGTGTACACCCAGCCGGACCGCCCCAGCGGACGCGGGCAGGAGTGCAAGCCCGGCCCGGTGAAGCTGGCCGCCCTTGAAGCGGGGGTGGCCCAGCCGATCGCAAACCGCCAGCCGATCGAAATCCGCCAGCCGCTGAACTTCAAGGACCAAGCCGACGTGGCCGCGCTCACCGCCCTTGACTTCGACGTGCTCGTGGTCGCGGCGTACGGGCTCATCCTGCCCCAGGCCGTGCTCGACGCGCCGAAGCTCTTGCCCGTCAACGTGCACGCCTCGCTCTTGCCGCGCTGGCGCGGGGCCGCGCCCATCCAGCGGGCCCTGGAGGCCGGGGACCAGGTGACCGGCATCACCATCATGCGCATGGTCCTGGGGCTCGACGCCGGGCCCATGCTCTTGCAGCGGGCCCTGCGCATCGCCGATGCCGACAACGCCGGCAGCCTGCACGACGAGCTCGCCCAGATGGGCGCAGAGACGCTTTTGGAGGCCCTGGCTCGTCTACCCCAGGGAAAGATCCTGAACCTGCCCCAGGACGATTCTCGCGCGATATACGCGCCCAAGCTGACCAAGGACCAGGGCCGCATCGACTGGACCCGCAAGGCCGGGGCTGTGCACAACCACATCCGGGCCATGCACCCCTGGCCAGGGGCCTATTTCGACTGGACCATGCCCGGCGGCCAGGGCGAGGGCAAGACGCTGACCCTGGCCATCGAGCCGGGCCGCGTGGGCGCGGACCTGCCCGCCGGAACCCGTCCAGGGGCCATCCTCGGCGTTGTGGACTGCCCTGGCGGCCCAGGCGGCCACGACGGCCAAGACGGCCAAGACGGACAAGACGGACAGGTCGGCAAATGCCTGGCCATCGCCTGCGCGGACAAGGCCTACCTGACCCCGCGCGTGACGCCCCAGGGCAAAAAGCCCCAGACCGCCCAGGCCTTCGCCTGCGGCTACCTCAAGAACTCCAGCCAGGGCTAGCCCATGCCCGAAGCCGCACAGGGAACCTCGCGCAAGCGCCTGTTCATCGGCCTCATCGCCGGAACCTGCGTGCTTGTCTGCACGCTGTTGGCCCTTTTATGGATCGTGCCCTACGTGGGTCTGCGCAATATCCATCCGGCCGCGCCGTGGGTGCTGGGCCTGCTCTTGGGCGCGCTGCTGCTCCTGGTGCTCTGGGCCAGTCTGGGGCTTTTGTTCAGCGTGATTCTGCCCTGGCACCTGCCCCTGGCCAAGCGGGTGCGCGGGGTCACGGTCAAGCTCCTGGTGCCCATGATGAGCCTGCTGGGCCGGGCGCTGGGCTTTTCCAAGGAGGACATCCACACCTCCTTCATCAAGGTCAACAACGAGCTGGTGCTGCGCGAGCTGGGGCGCTTTTCGGCCTCGCGCATCCTTTTGCTCATGCCGCACTGCCTGCAGAACAGCCGCTGCGAGATGCGCCTGACCCACGACGTGGACAACTGCAAGCGCTGCGGCAAGTGCCCCATCACCGGCCTGCTGGAGCTGCGCGACCGCTATGGCGTGCACCTGGCCGTGGCCACGGGCGGCACCATCGCCCGGCGCATCGTGGTCGACAAGCGGCCCAAGGTCATCATCGCCGTGGCCTGCTACCGCGACCTCTCCAGCGGCATCCAGGACGCGTACCCCCTGCCGGTCTACGGCGTGCTGAACGACCGCCCCTTCGGCCCCTGCCTGGACACCACCGTGGCCCTGGACAGGCTGGAGGCCGCGCTGCAGCGCTTTCTGCTGGCGTAGCGATTATTCCCGCCTTTCCTGTTTTCGCCCCCACTTTCCCCTCACCCTTCGCCCAGGCCAACGGTCACAGGTGCGGCCAAATTTTTGGACAGAACCGTTGACATTTTATGGGACATGAATAATTTAGACTTAGTCAAAGAGTTAAGTACTTCATGATGTTGACAGGGACAAAACAAGGGACATGTTTATGGACATCTTTCTGGACAAAACCGCAGACAATGCTTTGGTTGCCAAAGTCCTGACCTTCAAGTCCGGCAAGGTCGCCTTGAGCCGGAAATACCGGCGCAGTGCCGTGGGCGAGGACCTCGTGCGTTTCGAGAGCCTGTTTATCGCCTTGTGCGCCCTGCCGATCCTGCCCGGTTTGGCCGCGCAGCTCGATACCGATCTGATCCGCCGCTCCATCTTCGGCACCGCAGCCATTGAGGGCAACCCGCTTTCCGAGGAGCGCGTCGGCGAAATCCTGGCCGAGCCACCGGGCGGCCTGCGAGAACGCGCGGAACAGGAAATCATTAACCTGGGGAAGGCCTACGAACAATTTGCCACGCCTCCGGCGGACAAAACCAAGCAGCCCTTTCTTGTGTCGGAACAGTTCATCAGGGAACTCAATCGGGTGATCACGGCGGACATTGCCCACGAGAACCATTCGCCCGGACAATACCGCAACACCAAGGTTGCTGTGGGCAATGCGGACCATGGCGGGACGTACGTTCCTCCAAAGATTCTGGCGGACATCCAGCCGCTCATGACCGCCTTCGTAGATTGGGTTAACTCCGAGGAGGTGCTGCGCGAGGGGGTGCTGGTGCGCGCGGCCCTGGCCCACTACCACCTGGGGCTCATCCACCCCTTCGGCGACGGCAATGGCCGCACGGCGAGACTGTTGGAGGCCGTGATTCTGAACCAGGAGGGGTATAGATATGTCCCTGTCATCATGTCCAATTACTATTACAAAAGCATCGACGAGTACTTCTTCGCCTTCAGAGAGGCGGAAAAGAGCGTGGAATATGATATCACAGCATTTCTGGCTTTCTTCGCGCGCATTCTCATGTCTTCATTGCTGGACGTTCAAGAACGCATCCACTTCTACATCCGGCTGTTCGCCCTGCGGGATTTCTACCGGCACAGCCTGGAAGTTCGCGATGTGACGAGACGGCAGTATGACCTTTTGCAAATCCTTCTGCCGAACCTCGGGAAAGAGTTCACCCTGAAGGATTTGCACCTCGACCCGCAGTTTGCGCCCCTGTATCGCCAAGTCTCGGTGAAGACCGCCCGCCGTGATCTGGAACGCATGGTGAACAGAACGCTCTTGATCCGGGGCGAGAAGGGCTACCGCCTCAACCCCTTTGCGCTCGGGTAGCCCGACGCCTCCGAACCGGGTTGGTTGCAATTACAGATGAGTAATCGCAAAGAAGAAAAGCCCCACAAAACGAAAAGGGCCGAACCCGTGCGCGTTCGGCCCGTGTTGCGTGCTGGCCGTGTCAGTCCTTGGTCGGCGCGTCCGTGTCCGTGTAGGGCTGGCCGGATTTGTACAGCTCCAGCCGGGCCTGGGCCTGCTTCAGGCGCTCTGGCGGCTTTTTCTCCTTGCCCATGCGCGCCATGACCTCGGCCTGGGCGGCGGCGGCCTCGTCGAAGTTCCCGGCGCGCGCGTAGGCTGCGGCCAGGCAATCCAGCATGGCGGTCAGATGCTTGCAGGTCCAGGCCTGCCGGGCCAGGCGCACGGCCTCTGCTCCGTCGAGAAAGGCGGTGTCCGGGCAGGTGGCATAAACCCAGGCGAGGTTGACCAGGGTGTAGGGTTCGCCGGGTTCCAGGCTCAGGGAGGTCTTGTAGTCTGCTATGGCCTCTCGCCACTGGCCAAGCTTCTGGTGCACGGCCCCGCGATTGGTATAGTACCGCAGACCCTTGCCGCCCAGGCGGATGGCCTCGTCCATGTCGGCCAGGGCTTTGCGGTTTTCGCCCAGTTGAGTAAACACCAGGCCTCGCTCGGTCCAGACCTGGGCTTCTGCGGGGTTCAGCTCCAGAGCCTTGTCATAATCCACAAGGCTCTTTTCCAACCGGTCTGAATGCGCGTAGGCCCAGGCGCGGAGGCAATAGCCGTCGGCCTCGTTCGGCCTCTGGCGCACCAATTCGTCCAGGTCGGGCAGGCTCCGTTCGCATTGGTTCAGGGAGCACCAGTAGCTGCCGCTGAGGGAGCGCAGGCCGACATCCTTGCCGTCCAGACGGATGGCGGTCTTAAGCTCGCGCAGGGCCTTATCGTACTCCTTCTGCCTGGCATACAGAAGGCTCCGCTGGGCATAGCCGCGCGCCTGGTCCGGAGCCAAGGCCACGCAGCGGTCGAAGGCGTCTCCGGCCAATGCTCCATATTTCAGACCCATGAGAACTTCGCCGCGTTTGCACTGGACGGCGGCCTGGTCCTTGTCCGCAAGAGTTCCAGTGGCGAGGCAGAGGTCCAAGAGCTTCAGTTGGGCGATGGGTTCGGTACGGTGCGTGGCGTTCATGGCGTCTTCGCAGATTTGCGGGCGTCTCGGCGCCGGTTCGGCGGCAATGGCTTGCGTGGCGCTGGCGAGCAGGGCCATGGCCAGGATGCAGGTCAACAGGGGGTGGCGGAGCGCTGGCATGGAACCTCCTGACAAGGCTGTTGTTCCAGCAGGATACATCAATTGCGCCAAGAAACCAATAACCAAATATGCCCTGTGCCGAAATCGGCTTCGCGCAACGAAAAAGGGCCGAACCCTTGCGAGTTCGACCCTTGTTGCGTGCTGGCGGAGTGGACGGGACTTGAACCCGCGGCCTCCGACGTGACAGGCCGGCGTTATAACCAGCTTAACTACCACTCCGCACTGATTGAGACCGTGGTAGGCGGAACAGGGCTCGAACCTGTGACCTCCGGCTTGTAAGGCCGATGCTCTGCCAGCTGAGCTATCCGCCCGGAGGGATAAGAGCGCCCTTTCCAGCCGCGCATCGGGTTCTGGCCCGTTGCGTTGCCGGTGGGTGCCAACCACGGAGAAATCCTTTGCCACGCCCGGCCCCGCCTGTCAAAGGGTTTTTTTCCGGAAAATTGTTCGGCCGCCTTGCCCTGGCCGCTGGAGCTGGCGAACGTCCCGTCTCACCTGTCCCCGCACCCGCCCGCGCTCCTGTCCCCATCACCTTTTCCCCCCTCACCAGTCGGCGGGCCTGTCCGCTGGTCTGTCCCGTGACCCGTCCGGTGGTGCGTGTCGGTGACCCAGCCCCCCAGGTTGCCTGCGCGGGACAGCAGGGTTTGGCCTGGCGCTCACAAGCCAGTGCGGCGCAGGCGTGCAGGCCGGGCAGCAGCAGTCGGCGCACTTGTCCCGGTTGAACTCTCGCCCACCCGGGCCGAGGCCGAAGGCCTTCGCATTCCAACACAGAGCATGCGCAGGGCTGGCGCAGTCAGCGAAAACAGGGGGGTGAGGGGGGGCTAACCCTCGCCGCGCAGGGCCGCGATGGGGTCCAGCCCGGCGGCCTGGCGCGCGGGCTTGAGCCCAAAGACCACGCCGATGCCCACGGCGCTGGCCAGGGACAGGAAGAAGACCTTCCACGAGAACAGGATCTGGAGCATGCCCAGGCGCGTCAAGAGCTGGCCCAAGCCCAGCCCCAGCCCCAGGCCCACCAGCCCGCCCACGGCGGTCAAGAGCGCGGCCTCCAGCAGGAACTGCAGCATCACGTCCTGGCTGGTTGCGCCCACGGCCTTCTTGAGGCCGATTTCGCGGCTTCTCTCGCTCACGCTGATGGAGAAGAGGTTGGCCAGCACAAACCCGCCCACGGTCATGGCGCTGGCTGCGGTGACGCCCAGAAACGCCACCAGCCCGCCCTTGAAGACCGAGAGGAACTTCAGCACCTCGTCGGCGGTGATGATGCTGAAGTCGTCGTCTTGGCTCGGGGCCAGGTGGTGGGACATGCGCAGGAACGAGCGCAGGTTCTCGGTGTGGGCGGCCATGCGCTCCGGCTCCAGAAACTTGATGCGCAGGGCCATGAGAAAGCGCCGGTCCATGTTGAAGCGCGCGGTGAGCGTGGTGATGGGCAGGATCACGCGGTCGTCGATGTCGCCGCCGCCGCCCGTGGCCCCGCGGTACTTCAACCGGCCGATGACCTGGACCTGGAACTTGTCGACCATGAAGGTGCGGCCCAGCGGCGAGGCCTCGCCAAAGAGCTCGCGCGCGGGCTTGTCGCCCAGAATGGCCACGCGCGAGCCCAGGCGCACGTCCTCCTCGGATAAATCGCGCCCCTCCACCAGGGGCCAGTTCCAGGCCTTGGCGTAGTCCTCGGTGGCGCCCACGACCAGGGTGCCCTGGCTGGCGGCGCTCTGGAACTTCAGCGGCACGTCCTGCCTGGCGCGCATGGGCACCACCAGGTACGCGCCCGGCAGCGACTGCCGGATGCCCCGCAGATCGTCCATGGTCAGGGTGACGGTGCGCGCGCCCACGGCCTGCTTCTTGAAATTGCCGCCAAAGACCAGGGCCGCATCCGGCCCGAACCACTCCACGATCTCCACGGCCTTGCGCTCGGCCCCGTCCACGGCGGTGACGATGAGCGTGAGCGAGGCCACGCCGAAGCCCACGCCCAGGATGACGAAGAAGGAGCGCGTCTTGTAGGCCCAGACTGCAGACAGGGCCATGCCCCACAGGCGGGCAACGCGCAGGGCCGTCGCCCTCAGCGCACGCAGGCCTGCCGGTGCGGGTGCGCCTGCCAATGCGTCCTGTCCTGTCGATTCGTCCTGACCCGACGTCGCGCTCATTTCACCGTCCTTCAGTCCTGGCAGCCGTGCTGCATCTCGGCCTCGGCCCGGCCGCCCGCGCTGCGGCAGGTCTCCATGCAGCGCGCCAGGCGGCGGATGCCCTCCTCGATGGTGGCCTCGTCGGCGTTGGAATAGTTCAGGCGCAGGGTTTTGTCGCCGCTGCCGTCCACGTGGAAGGCAGCGCCCGGCACAAAGGCCACCTTTTGCTCCACGGCCAGCTTCAGCAACTTGAGCGACGAGAGCCCGTCGGGCAGGGTGGCCCAGAGGAACATGCCGCCCTCGGGCGCGGTCACGTGCACGTCTTTGGGGAAGTGCCGCGCAATGGACGCCTGCATGGCCCGGCACTGGCCGCCGTACAAGGTGCGGATGCGTTCCACGTGGGCCTCGAAGTCGTTGTCCCGCAGGAAGCGCTCCACCAGCATCTGGTCCAGCGACCCGGTGTGCAGGTCCGCCGCCTGCTTGGCGATGACCAGGCGCTCCATGATCTCGCCCTGGGCCACGATCCAGCCCAGGCGGAAGCCCGGCGCGGCGATCTTGGAGAAGGTGCCCAGCAAAAGCGAGTTCTCCGGCCGCTGGGCGTATACCGGCGGCAGGTCCCGGCCCGCAAAGCGCAGCTCGCCGTAGGGGTCGTCCTCCAGGAAGAAGCAGTCGTGGCGGCGCAGCAGCGCGGCCACGGCGGCGCGCTTGTCCTCGGAATAGGACAGGCCGGACGGGTTCTGGAAGCTCGTGACCGCGTAGAAGAGCTGGGCCCCGGCAAGGGCCGCGTCCAGGGCGTCCAGGTCCGGGCCGTCGTCCAGCAGGGGCACGCTGCGCCAGGCCGGGCGGAACAGGGAAAAGGCCTGGATGGCCCCCAGGTAGCCGGGCTTCTCGATGACCACGGGGTCGCCCGCGTTGATGAGCACCTTGGCCGCCAGGTCCAGCGCCTGCTGCGAGCCGGTGGTGATGAGGATGTCGCCGGGGTCCACGTCCATGCCCTTCTTGGTCTTGTAGCGCGCGGCTATCCACTGGCGCAGGGGCAGATAGCCCTCGGTGGTGGAGTATTGCAGGGCCGCCGCGCCGGACTCGGCCAGGACGGCCTGGGCGGCGGCGGCGATGGCGGCCACGGGGAAGGACTCCGGGTTGGGCAGGCCCCCGGCGAAGGAGATGACCGACGGGTCGGCGGTGACTTTAAGGATCTCGCGGATGAACGAGCGCTGCGCGCCCTGCATGCGCTCTGCAAACTTGGGCATGGTGTGTCCTCCAGGTGCTGCTTCGATGTGAACCGGCAGTCTAGGCCCGGCCTTGTCCGAGATCAAGCCCCGGCCGGGCGGCAAAGGCGCAAGGTCTTGACAATCCGGTCCACGGGGGCGAGTCTGATATGATTCGTCCGAATCCAAGGAGATCCTCGACCATGACCGACGCCACACAGGTGTTCCACGACATCGCCGCCATCCGCGAGAAGAACCCGCTGGTGCTCTCCATCACCAACTACGTCGTCACCAACACCACGGCCAACGCCCTGCTGGCCCTCGGGGCCTCGCCCATCATGAGCCACGCGGCGGAGGAAATGGCTGAACTGGTGGCCATCAGCGGCGCGCTGGTCATCAACCTGGGCACCGTGGCCCCGGAATATCTGGCGGCCATGGACCCTGCCTGGGCCGCGGCGGACGAGGCGGGCGTGCCCGTGATCCTCGACCCCGTGGGCGCGGGCGCGAGCATGCTGCGCACGGTGACCCCCCTGGCGCTTTTGGCCAACCACAAGGCCGCCATCGTCCGGGGCAACGCCTCGGAGATCATGACCCTGGCGGGCGCCAGCTGCGCCAGCGCCGGGGCCTCCAAGGGCGTGGACAGCACGGCCAGATCGCTCGACGCCGCCGGCTGCGCCCAGGACCTGGCCCGGCGGCTGGACTGCGTGGTGGTGGTCAGCGGCGAGGTGGACCTTGTCTGCTCGGCCCAGGGCTGCGCCCGCGTGTTCGGCGGCAGCGCCCTGATGCCCCGGGTGACCGGCCTTGGGTGCACGGCCACGGCCCTGTGCGGGGCCTTTGCCGCAGTGAACCCGGACCCGTTCGCGGCCGCGCTTTCGGCCTGCGTGACCATGAAGGTGGCCGGGGAGCTGGCCGCGGAAAAATCCGCCGGGCCCGGCACCCTGCAACTGCATTTCTACGACGCGCTCTATGCCCTGAATGAAGCGGACCTGGCCACGCGCCTGCGGCTGGAGCGCTAGCCATGCACCGGCAGTTCGTCACGCCCGTCGGTTCCTTTGACAGCGTCAGCCTGCGCCCGGTCTTTGACCCGGCGCTGTACCTGGTCACGGACCAGCGCCTGTGCGGGGAGAAGTCCGTGCTCGACGTGGTGGGCCTGGCCGTGCGCGGCGGGGCGACCATGGTCCAATTGCGCGAGAAGCGCCTGGACATGCGCTCCCTGGTGGACCTGGCGCGCGCGCTCAAGGGCCTGCTGGCGCCCTTCGGGGTGCCGCTTGTGATCAACGACCGGGTCGACGTGGCCCTGGCCGTGGAGGCGTGCGGGGTGCACCTGGGCCAGCACGACATGCCTGCGGAGCTGGCCCGCCACCTGCTGGGCCAGGGCGCGCTCATCGGGCTTTCCGTGGAGCGGCCCGAGCACATCCGCGAGGCCGAGCGGGTGGATGTGGACTACTACGGGGTCAGCCCGATCTTTCCCACGACCACCAAGGGCGAGCTGAAGAGCTTCTGGGGCCTGGACGGGCTGGCTGTGGCGCGCCAGGCCACCTCGCGGCCCCTTGTGGCCATCGGAGGCATAACCATTGAGAACGTGGCCGAGGTGGTGCGCGCCGGGGCCGACGGCGTGGCCGTGGTCTCGGCCATCTGCGCCGCAGCCGACCCGCTGCGCGCGGCGGAGACCCTGGTCCAGGCCGTGCGCCAGGGCCAGGGCGGCAGACAGTAGCCCCCCCACCCCGGCCCAGGAACGGCACCCGCGATGACACCCTTCCGGACCCTTGATCTGCGCCGCGCCCGGACCCGGCTTGCGCTGGGCCTCGTGCTGGGCCTGGTTCTGGCGCTGGCTTGGTGCGGGGCTGGCCTGGCCGCCACCTCCGAGGCCTGTCTGCGGCGCTGCGTGAACACCTGCGAGGCCCGGACCGCAACCGGCGCGGACGGCGCAAACGCCACGGGCGACGCCAGCGCGGCCTGCCTGCGCCCCTGCCTGCGGGACTGCCCGGTGCACTGCGCCACAGTGGACACAGACTGCGCCCTGGGCTGCCTGGACCACGCGCCCAAAGGCCCGCACGCCCCGGACCAGGAGTCCGGCAGCCAGCCCTGGGAGGCGGGCAACGTGCGCGGTCGGGTGGCCACCCTGGTCGGCGCCTGCGCCGCAACCTGCGAGGTCCGGCCCGACTGCCGCCCCTCGGCCTACGACCAAGGCCCGTCTGAGCTTGCGCCCCCGGAGGTCCATCGCGGCGGCGCGGGCCCGCGCCCTGGTACGGGCAACTAGGCACAAGCACAGCAACTGTCCGCAACGCAGCGCACTTTGCACTCACATCAGATTAGGGCATCATTTCAGTGGGCTAGGTCTACTACAACCGTCAGCAACGAGCACCGGATTTTACAACCGCAATGGTTCTCCACAACCGCAACAGGGCCCCTTGCACGCCTGGATGTGCCCGCACACCGCCCGCAGACTGACCTCCACAGGCTGCGCGCGGGAAAGGAGAGACGCATGGCAGACGCAGCAACCGGATATGTCATCCGCCGCATGGAGCAAGAAGAGCTGGCCTTCGCTCTGGACCTGGCCAGGGCCGAGGGCTGGAACCCCGGCCTGCACGACGCCCAGGCCTTCTGGCAGGCCGACCCCCAGGGCCATTTCCTGGGCCTGCTCAACGGTCGGCCCGCAGCCACCATCACCGCCGTGACCTACCCGCGTGACCTGCCCGTCGACGACCGCGATGCAGGACCGGATCAGTCCTCCGGCTTCGGGTTCCTGGGCCTGTACATCGTTGCGCCGGAGCTGCGCGGGCGCGGGCTGGGCTACCGCCTCTGGGACGCGGCCCTGAGCACCCTTTCGGCCCCGACCGTGGGCCTGGACGCAGTGCTGGCCCAGCAGGACACCTACCGCAGGAGCGGTTTTGCGCTGGCCCAGCGCAACTGCCGCTACCAGGGCCAGTTTTTGGCGCGCGGCGGGGCCGTTCCGGGCGGCGCTCTGCCCGCAGGCCTGCTGCCCCTGGACGGCTTTCCCTTTGACGAGGTGCTGGCCTATGACCGGCAATGCTTCCCGGCCCGGCGCGAGGGCTTTTTGCGGGCCTGGCTGGCCACGCCGGGGAGCATCGCCCTGGGGCTGCGGCGCGGCGGCAGGCTGGCCGGATACGGCGTGGTTCGGCCCTGCGGCCTGGGCAGCAAGATCGGGCCGCTTTTCGCCGACGACGACGCAGCCGCCCACGCCCTGTTCCACGGCCTGTGCCACGGCCTGCGCCACGGCCTTCGCCACGGCCTTCGGAAGACCGTGTCCCCGCTGGCCAAGGCCGGGCCCGTGTTCCTGGACGTGTCCCTGGCCCATGCCGGGGCCGTGCGCCTGGCCGAGGCCCACGACATGAAGCCGGTGTTCGAGACCGGGCGCATGTACCGCGGCCCGGCCCCGGAAATGGACCTGGGCCGCGTGTTCGGCATCACCAGCTTCGAGCTGGGCTGAGGCGCGAGGCCAGGGAAGAGGGCGGCAGCAGGGCCACAGCATTTCCGCCGCCCGGCAAAGAATTCCACCAGGCCCCCCCGGCAGCACCCGTTTTGAATTGGGCTGAAGCCGGACAACGACATGGCCGTAGCCCCCTCCGCCGCCAGCCCCGGGAACAAACCTGAAACGCCGCCGACAGCGCCTGCCTTGAATTGGTCCAGCGCCGGTCAAGGCAATCCAACCCCACGAAAGCAAAAGGCCGGAGCCCCGACACATGCGGAGCCCGGCCTTTCGCCGGGCCAGCGGGCCGTGGCATCGGGCCTTGGCGTCAGGCCGTGGCATCGGGCCGTGGCATCGGGCCGTGGCGTCAGGTCTTGGCGTCGGGCCGTGCTGACGGAAATAGTCCGCTGCGCCTACCGGCCCCCGGAGCAGGGGCAGCCGGGCGCGGCCAGGCTCATGGCCTTTTCCGGGCACATCTCCTGGCAGCAGAAGCAGCCGATGCACAGCTCCGGGTCCACCACGGCCAGAGGCCCGGCGGGGGTGTCCACCAGGGCCAGGGCCGAAGCCGGGCACTGGGCCACGCAGGTGCCGCAGCCGGTGCAGCGCGCCGGGTCGGCCTTGGGCCGCCTGGCGATGCTGCCCTCCAGCATCTCTTGCAGCGCCAGGGAGTGCTGGATGGCCCCGCCGTCCAGCGGCGGCAGCTTGAAGTCCGGGATGGGAGAAAGCTGGCCCAGCACCCGCAGCGTCTGGTCCGCGAACTCGCCCAGGCCCAGGCTCTGGGCGTAGGTCAGCATGCGCAGAAGCGCCGGGTCCAGGCCCATCATGCGCGAAATGACCCCGTCCAGGGCCACGGCGTTGTCCGCCGCCAGCACCTTGCCGATCCAGCGCAGCTCGGTGCCGGCCGGGCCGTTGCCCTGCATGCCGACTACGGCGTCGACCACGAAGAAGTCCGGCGGGCGGATGCGGAACACGTCGACGATGACCTCCTGGAAGCGCTGCGGACTGCCTGCGAGCTTGTGCAGGTGCGCCTTCTGCGCGCCGGGCAGGATGCCGTAGCTGTTTTTGAGCGCGCCGGTGAGCACTGTCAGGCCGTGGGTCTTGAACTTGGGCAGGCTGATGAAGACATCGGCCTCCAGCACCGCGCGCGACACGCTGACCTTGGGCAGCAGGTTTGGGTCGCCCAGGGTGCTGAAGGGCAGCTCCACGGCGTCCAGGCCGATGTTCCGGTAGTGGCCGAGCGCGGCCTCGGTGAGGCCGCAGGTGGCGAAGCAGGCCTCGTTGGCGCCGTAGCCCATGAGGCCGGGGTTGTCGCCCACGGTGATGTCCGAAGCGCCCTGGTCCAGCAGGCACTCCACCACGGCGCGCAGCACCGCCGGGTGGGTGGTGATGGCCTCCTCGGGCACGCCCGCGCGCAGCACGTTGGGCTTGACGAGGACCTTGCGGCCGCGCACCGGACGCGGAAAGGCTTCAAAGGCCGCTTCCACGGCCTGGCGGCAATCCTGGTAGGTGGCGGGCTGGATGAGCACCTGGTGCATGGGGGGCCTCCTGGGGCTGAGGGGGGGGTGGACGGATGGAGCGATTTTGCTCCTGCGGGCGGGCGGCGTCAACCGGCTGGGATGTGCGGGCAAGGGTGACGGACGGATGAAAGGACCTGTGGATTCGGCTTGCGGTCCCGCGCGGATGTTGTCCCGACAGATTGGGCGGACGGGCTGTCCGGACGTGTTGAACTGTGGGCGGGCGAGAAGATGGTCGCGCGGCAAACAGACCGGAGCCCCGCCCACACGACGCTGGGCAAGAAAGCGGGCTCTGGCCGTGCAGATGCGGCCACGACCCGGTGCAGCCCTGTTGACGGCGGCCCCGAGAAAGGCTGGCCAGTGCGCCAACAACGTGCCCGGCTCCAGGGTTCAGGGCCGGAGGCCGCAGCCTGGTCAGTTTCCCTGGCCTGCGGCAACGGGCAACGCGTTCAGCTGCCACGCCCCAGCCAAAATTTTCGGGGTTGCCCTGGTGCGTACAAAAAAACCGGAGCCCCCCGCGAGGGAGCCCCGGCCTGAATGTGCACGCTGTTGCACCCGGCGCGCCAAAATGTCGCAGCCGCCTGCGTCTGCTAGTAGTTGTCGCGGCCCTCGCGGTGCATGCGCCGGTCCTGGTCCCTGGGCCCGTCGTGGTCACGGCCATGCCACTGCTCAAAGCGCGCATCGTCGTCGTGGTGGTGGCCCCGGTGATAGTCGCGCTCACCGTAGCTGCCGGTGGCCACGCCAACGACAAAGGGATCCACGCGCAGCTCGTGGGCTATCTGCCCCCAGCTCATGCCGTGGCCGCGCATGGCCTCCACGCGCCGCTCCGGCACGTGGGCGGCCCAGCTCATGGCGTGCACGCGCTCCTGCTCCAGCTCGGCCTGCTTGTGCGCCAGCCGCTCGCGGGCGCTCTCCATCTCGCGGGGCCGCTCCTGCATGATGCGCTGGAGCTGCTCCACATCGTCCAGCACCCGCTCGATGCGGTCCAGGGCCTCGTCCATGCCCGACTCGGCCCGGACCGGCGCGGCCAGCAGCAGCCCGGTCAGGCCCGCGCCAGCAAGCAGCGTGGCCACAAATTTTGCGCTTTTCATCCGTGTGCTCCTGTTGTGTTCCAGTTATGCGCCCCTGGTGCGCAAAACCTTGCGCAGAGTCCAACAGGGAACGCCGTGTGCCGTCATGGGAGCATAAACAGTGCCACGCGCGGCGCGGCGACGGGAATCCTGTTGGGGCCCTGGCCTGTTCCTGGTCCGGCGTCTGGACCTACTCCTGGCCCGGCTTCTCGAACTGCTTCTGGCCCGGCCTGGCCCGGCCAGGCTTCTTCTTCAGTCAGAATCCGTGGCGGGAGTATTCCCTGTCGCGGCACACAATTCTTCGTCATCTTCCATCGATTGCCAGTGCCCACACAACTCGCAAGCCCCACCTTGCCAAGGAACTGTCTGTGCACCGCATTCATCACATTCGACGGCACTCACACCCTGCGCCCGAAATGATGCTTCAAGTCGAGCGCCATGTGCGCTGTTAAATTCGTTAAGCTCGTTAAGGAGCACAGACCAAGTGTCATCCGTTTTAAGTACTGATGAAAGATCGATGTCGAGCTCTGACTTTGCAAAAGAAAAAGTGAAGGATAGGGCGTTTGCAACGATTAATCTCGCGTCCTTTTCCGTCGTCTCCCATTCATAGTGCTCAATCGCATTTCGTGCGCGGCGCAGTGATTCAATCATCACAACGTCTTTGTCAGAAAAAATTACACCCCCTACGGTCGTTAGCCTTGATATTGCGGTATTAGTATTAACCGTCTCTGCATCAAGACTTGGAAATTTATCAACATTTTTCCAAACGAATGCAGGGTTGATGCGCCGCAAGCGCTCCTTTAATAGCAACTCTACGCTATGGGCCGCATGCGAGATGGCATGTTTTAGCCTCGTATGGTCGGTACCAATATCTTTCCACGCAAGCAATTGAACAGCCTGCATGAGTGAGGTTGCGGCATTATCAAGCAGAGTGAACTTAACCTTCCGAGACAGTCGCGTGGGGTGCATCATTATCGTCTCCCCGGCCCGGCCTGGCCCGGCCAGGCTTCTTCTTCAGTCAGAATCCGTGGCGGGAGTATTCCCTGTCGCGGCGGTTGATGAACTGGGCATAGCGGTAGCCCTCCTTGACCTGGGCCTCTTCGTAGATGCTGTAGCCCAGGCTGCGGCAGGCGTCGCAGGCGTGCAGCGGAATCTCAATCCCTAAGCAGGCCGGGTTTTTGGTGGTGCGGCTGACGATCTTCAACAAACCACGACAAGAACCGCAAAGGTACAGCTCCTCGGTCTGGGCCTCGGTGATGTCGTCGGTGTCGTAGTAGATGTTCTTGTGGCGCACGAACCAGTCGCCGCTGTCCTGATGGACCACGAAGCCGTCCGTGGATTCGGCGGGCGGGTGGAAGTAGACGTTGGGGATGGTGTCGCACAAACGTTCGATGTACTCGGCCAGGTCCGGCCGCTGGCGGTGGCGTACGGCGTCGAAGGCGGGCTCGCGCACGCCGGAGTAGTCCAGCCCGGCCAGCGACAGGGCGATGCCGAGGTTCACGTACGGCAGCGCGCCCTGGATGGCGTACCCGCCCTCCAGCACGGCCAGGTCGGGCTTCAAGAGCTCGGTCATGCGCGCGTAGCCCTGGGCCGTCAGGTTCATGTTGGTGATGGGGTCGGTGAAGTGGTTGTCCTGCCCGGCGGAGTTGACCACGATCTCCGGCGCGAAGTCGCGCAAGATGGGCAGCACGATGCGCTCCATGACCATGAGGTAGCCCTCGTCGCCGGTGCCCGGCGGCAGGGGGATGTTGATGGTGCGCCCCAGCGCCCCTGGCCCGCCGCAGTCGGCGGGGAAGCCGGTGCCGGGGTACAGGGTGCGGCCGTCCTGGTGCAGCGAGATGAAGAGCACGTCCGGGTCGTGCCAGTAGATGTCCTGGGTGCCGTCGCCGTGGTGGCAGTCGGTGTCGACCACGGCGATTTTCTTCACGCCGTACTTCTCGCGCAGGTGCTCAATCATCACTGCTTCGATGTTGATGTTGCAGAACCCGCGCGAGCCCTGCACCACCTTCATGGCGTGGTGGCCGGGCGGGCGCACCAGGGCGAAGGCGCGCTTGTGGCGGCCGGTCATGACCAGGTCGGCTGCGGTGATGGTGCCGCCCGCGGCCACCATGTGCGAGCGCGTGGCCACGGCCTCCACCTCGGGGAAGCAGAAGTGCGCGCGCTCCACGTCCTCGCGGGTGGCCACGCCGGGCTTGTGCTCGTCCACGCCCTCGATGTCGAACAGACCCTCTTCCTTGAGCTGGTCCTGGGTGTACAGCAGGCGCTCCTCGCGCTCCGGGTGCGTGGGCGAGATGCTCCAGTCAAAAGCCGGAAACAGGATGATCCCCAGGCTGTCTTTCGCTCCCTGCATGGCCTAGCTCCTCCCGCCCGTATTGCCCGCCGCCTTGTCCGCCAGCTTGTCCGCAGACATGTCCGACGCCTTGTCCGCCGACCGGCCCACAGGGGCGCTGACGGCCCGGCTCAGGGACTGTCCCGGCGTCCGCCTGCCCGGCGGGGCCGTGGGCGCGCCGGTGAGCGTGAAGGCCACGCCGGGCTTGATCTGGCATTTGACGCGGATGTTCTTGCCCGTGGTGCGGCCCTCGCTGACCATGTTGAAACTGGAGGCGTGGGTGATCTGGGCGTTGTCCCGGTCGGCGAAGACGCCCATCTCGGACAGGTGGGCAAGCATGTGGTTCATGGCGTCGCGTTCGGCGTCGGCCAGGGCGTAGGTGCGCGGCACGTTTTCGCGGTGGCGCAGGGCCGGGATGAACATCACGCCCTTTTCCGTGTCGGCGAAGAGCTCCAGGCTGGCCGTGTTGCGCGTCAAGGCCGCGCCGATGGCGTTGGCCACGCCGGAATGCTGCGGCACCACGGTGAACAGCTCGAAGCGCTGGCGCACGGCCTCCTTCATGGCCTCGGCCGGCCCGCCCATGACGTACACGCGGCCAGGGGCCACGCGGCGGCCCTCCAGCAGCTCGTGGATGGTGTACACGGGCTTGTCGTTGATCTCGGCCAAGAGCTCCTGGGTCGACGCGTAGATGGCCTCCGCCGCAGCAGCCACGGCCTGCGAGGCCAACATCTCCGGCTGGATGGAGTGCAGGGCCGCGAACTCGGCCAGGCCCCGGCGCGAAGCGTCGACATTGCCGTGGGCGCAGGCCCCGGTGCAGTTCAGCGCGTCGATGAGGGTGGGCCGCGCATTCACCGGCAGGCCCGCGCCAGCCGGTATGGAGTCGGCCAGGGACGGGCCCAGGCGGTTGGGGCCCACGCGCACGGCCTCGCCCAGCACGTTGATGGCCGAGTCCCCGCCGATGCCGATGGAGCGGACCTTGAGCGCGCGCACGAGCGTGGGATGGCTGCCGATGTGGATGCCGTCGTTCTCCACCAGGGGCTGGCCGTCCACGAACACGGCGATGTCTGTGGTGGTGCCGCCGATGTCCAGGATGATCGAGTCGCGCGTGATGTCGCACAGGGCGATGATGCCCATGACGCTGGCCGCCGGGCCGGAGAAGATGCTCTGCACGGGCATGCGCCGCGCCTGGGCGAGCGGAAAGGTGCCGCCGTCGGCCTTGAGGGTGTTCACGCGCACGTGGCCCAGGCTCAGCTCGGCCAGGCTCTTCTCCACGGCCGTGGCAAAAGCGTTGAACACGCGCCAGACCGCGCAGTTGAAATAGGCCGTGGCCAGCCGCCGGGGAAAGTTCAGCCGCCCGCCCAGTTCGTGGCCCAGGGTCACGTAGTCCGGGCCCTGGCCGCCTGCGGCCCCCAGCAGCTGGCGCAGGGTGTTTTCGTGCAGGGGGTTCCTGGTGCTGAACTTGCCCACGCAGCCGAACACGCGCACTCCGCCCGCGCGGCAGCTCTCGATGGCGGCCTTGATCTGGGCTTCGTCCAGGCGGTCGGTCTCGCTGCCGCGGTGGTCGATGGCGCCGTCGAGCACGTGGTAGTCGCGGCAGAGCATGAACTCGTGCGCGCTGATGCCCGGGCCGGGGATGACCAGCATGCCCACGTCCTCGGTGGTGCCCTGGACGATGGCGTTGGTGGAGAGCGTGGTGGAGAGGTTCAGCTGGCGCACGCCGCCGGGCTTCACGGTCTTCAAAATCTCGCGCAGGGCCTGGTTCACCGAGGCGAGCAGGTCCGCCGGATCGGTCCGGACCTTGACCTGCGCGGCCACGCCCGCCTCGCTGAGCGCCACGGCGTCCGTGTGCGTGCCGCCAACATCAATGCCGAGATACATGGGCAGCGCCCCCTTGGTTGTGGTCCCCGGTCAAACAGGCCCAGGCGAAACAGACAAGCCGTAGCACCGCCCGGCAAGGGTCGTAAAGGGCCCCGCAACCAGCACTTCGGCGGGCGGTCGGTGGGGGTCGGTGGATGGTCGAAGCGGGGGGCTAACGTGGTGGCAAGTCTTTTAATTCTACCCTCAAGGCCTCGATACTGGCTAGTTCAGCATTCTTTGAGTTGCCCACTTGGTGTGAGACAAAATCCTGCATCGGAATTGGCTTTGTGCATATACGACGGCTTGGGACTAGAATATATACTATACCATCGTTAAGAGAGCTTTCAAGTTCACATGTGAATTTGCTGAATTCATCAGTAATGACGACGATTCCAGACTTTTTACCGTATACATACAAGACCAGCGCAACGTCATCCCTGAAGCGCTGCAACATGATTGTATGTCCACCAGGCCAAGCCATCAAGCGGTCAAAATTATCATTTATATCCCAGTATCCGACACCGCGGAGAGGGATATCATGGCGCTCATCCGTTGACTTCGCCCAAAGAGCATCCCTTAGATGTTTTGCGTAAGGCGATATAACGAAATCATCACCGAACAGAGAGCTACCTAAGCCGAGTGCAAGCTTCACAAGAAACCTATCAGCAAAACCAATGTCTACTGAAAATGCACAGCCGTGGCTAGTATTGTTCGACTCAGCTACGCTTCTGTACTGTTTGACCTTCTCAATGAACTCATTGCCGGCCAAGTCTGGCACAATGAACAAATTGTTGCTGCTCGAATCTTGAGATAATTGGAAATTGCCAGAGTAGCGTCTATCGTTATAAAAGAAGTCACTAAAAGAGAGCAGCCCAACCTTCAACCAATACGCCTCTGTTGTGGTCCCAAATATAATAACATCGCGACCGACCTTCTTCGTGGTAATCGGATTTCCCCCAGCGTAACCGAAAAATTTGTCATCGCGAGGACTTCGACTGTAAACATTCTCACCGCTTGGCCCAACCCAGAACTCATACAAATATTCAGCGTCAGAAAGCGCTGGGATATTTCCAATGTACGTATAGGGAACAAGCCCACCGCTAATTGGGTCAAGATATGTAAAGGCGGAAGCAGCCGCCCCGTTTGTGGTAAACCATGACTTTATGAAAGCACCGTCTACATGTAACCCTGTGGTATTATTACACCTGCTGCACACCGTACGCGTCTTGAACAGGTCGCCGCAAGCTTTTCCTCCAAGGGCAGAAGGGAAAATGTGTTCGAGGGAAAATTCGTTGATCGGGAACGTTCTGTTACAATAAATGCACGTCGTTTCAGGGGAAGAAGGTGCTACTACCATATGAATTACCTCAGAATTCTACTCGTGGAAAGTGTAAACTAGCCAAACTTGAAGGGTGCAGCCCCACGAAGCCTCTCCCCAATGTTATCAGAATATATACCAACCAACATTTAAAATGTAAACGAATACCCTATGGTTCTGCGGATAGTGCATAGTGCACTCTCCCGGCACAAGTTAACTTTAGACTCCGCCCGATAGCTTGCCCGCCTGCCCGACTTGCCTCCCAGGCCCTACTTGGAATTGTTGACGGTGCGTTGCCCCCATTCAAAGCCGAAAGGGCTGTCCCAGGCACCTCCTGAAAACAGCCCTTTCGGTTTTGGTGAGCAGCGCTGGGCAAAGAGAAGGAACAACACAGCGGGCAGCCTTCTGCCCGCGCGGCCCAGCCCGATGCCCGGATTTCGCCCTTGTTGTGCTTCGTTGCGGTCGTTGCGGAATGGACTAGGAAGCACCGGCTGGGCTTCCTTGCCGGGTTGTGCTTCGGCTGGCATGCTCCCGGCTTAGCAGCCCCGGCCGATAGCCTGCCGGGGCTGCCTGCGGAACGATCGGCCCTAGTTCTTCAGGTCCGCCTCGGGCGCGGGGGCGGGGGCCGGGGGCGGAGCCGGGAGCTCCTGGCGGACGATCTCCTCTGGCAAGGGCCCCTTCGGGGAGGCGCTGGGCATTGCGGCCGGGGCCGGGGCAGCGGCGGGCGCTGCGGCCGGAGCCACGGCGGTGGACGGCGGCGCGCCCGGACGGCGGGCCTTGAACGCGGCCACGGTCTTTTCCTTGTCGGCCACGCGGTTCTTCAGGTCGCGCACGAACACGTCGGTCTGGTCCAGCTTGCCCTTGAGCTGGATGCGCTCGGCCTCGTTCTTGGTGCGGTCCTCGCGCAGGTCGGCCTGGAGCTTGAGGTTGTCCTCCTTCACGCCCAGGCCTGCGGCGTCCACGGCGTCGATGCGCGCGGTGTCCAGGGCCAGCTCCGCAGCCGTGGCGTTGGCCTTGGCCACCTTGGTGGCAGTGGCGGCGTAGTCGTCCTGGCGGTCGGCCAGTTCCTCCCTGAGCTTGGCCAGAGCCACTTCCTCGCCAGCCACGGCGTTCTCGAACTCGGCCTTGTCGATGTCGCCGCGCTTGTCGCGGGGCACCTGGGCTACCAGTTGCTTGTCCACGCGCGAGCCGAACAGGCTGCCCAGGCTGAAGGCCTGGCCCGGCGCGGGCGCAAGAAAGAGGCCGAGGGCGAGTCCGAGGGAAATGAGGGCGGCGAGGGCGAACGTTGCGGTGGGATTGCTTTTCGGGTGCATGGCGCCTCCGGGGGGATGCTTGGTTGATGGTGCATGCAAACTAGCCCAAAGCGCGCTTTCTGGCAACGGGGCAAGGCGGGTGCAGCGGGCCCGCCGGGCGTGACCGCGAATATATCCAGTGTCCTCTTGCCCTGCGCCGGATTTCCGATTACGTAGGCGTGTGAAACAGTTGCGCAGCCGCGCCAGGCCTGAACCGGAAACCGCAAGGAGACATGCCCATGATCTGCCCGTACTGCAAGGAAGAGATCCAGGACGGCGCCGTGCGCTGCAAGCATTGCCAGGCCACGTTGTCCGCGCCGCAAAACATGGGCGGGTCGATCATCGCGGATGTGGGCAAGAGCTACGACAAGGGCAAGCCCTTTCTGGACGTGCAGAACCTGAAGCACACGCTGCTCTCCTACGAGGGCCGCCTGAACCGGGCCAAGTACTGGGCCGCCTTCGGCGTCATGCTCGCGGCCTGGGCGCTATCGGCCATGATCTCGGAAAACCTGTTCCTCTTGGTCTACCTGATCTCGCTGTACTCCAGCATCATTATCGGCATCAAGCGCCTGCATGACCTGGACAAATCCGGGCACTGGATGTGGTTCACCCTGGTGCCGCTGTTCAATCTCTACGTGGCCGTGCTGATCATGTTCGTGCCCGGCACCAGCGGCGCAAACAAGTACGGCGAGGACCTGCTGTCCTAGCGCGGCGGTTGCGGGGCCGCCCGCGTCGCGGGGAGCCTTTTCCTATGAACCTGTAGTATTGGGGGGGAGTGATGGCCACAGTCGTCATGTTGAAGCAGCCGCAGTCCGGGCTGGTGCAGAAAGGCTTCTTCGGATTCAGCTGGACCACGCTGTTTTTCGGCGGTTGGCCCGCCATTTTCAGGGGCGACATCCTGGTCGGCGTTTTGCTGATCATTTTGCAGCTCTGCACCTTTGGCCTGGCGTCCCTCGTGTGGGCCTTTTTGTACAACAAGTCGTACACGCGCAAGCTGCTGGAGCGCGGCTACCAGTTCGCCGACAGCGACGGCGTCGTGCTTCGGGCCAAGGCCAAGCTGGGCATGGCCTAAGCCTGCGTTCCGGCTCGTCCGGGCCAGACGGCGCACGGATTGCCTGCGAGGGCCGCCTGCGGCCCGGACGGGGAATCACGCGGGGTGGAGCGGAAGTAAGGGGGGCGATTACGCTCCCCCTGTTCATTTGGCGGCGCGCCCTTATGTAGGAAACTCAAAACAACGAATAATCAGGCCGTTACGCGCCAGCGCCCGTCTGTGCGCCACGACCAGCCTCCCGGCTCCCGCATACCCTGTCAAGAGGGAAATTTTGTCCTTTTAGCGGCCAAAAACGGGTATTTTTGTCCAGCGCATAAAAGCCGTGCTATATTCCGTTGAAAGACCTTGGGAGGTCATATATGGAAACAAGAAGCACGGACAATCGGATTTGGACCAGGGTGAGCGACGACGGCAAGCACGCCGCCGCCGGGATGAGCCTGGGGCCTATGGGCACGAAACCCGGTGGGGGCGGCGAGGAGCAACCCTACGACGAGCACGGGCGGTATCTCGGAACCGCAGGTTCGGGCGGCATCTCGGGCGGCAGCGAAGTGCGCGGGAAGGTGACGCCGCCGCCGAAGGACAAGTATCCGCCTCCGCCACCAGCGCCCAAGGAATCGCACCTGGTCTACAGCATCGAGAACCACACCTTGCGCAACCCTGCAGGCGGAGTCCTGACGGACGAAGCATACAGCGGCAGGGGTCAGCACAGGAACAAGGCCGCGAGCCAAGACTTTGAGGACTTCGGCCCCATCCCGGAAGGCAATTGGCGGGTGGAGGAAGTGACGGACCAGGATTATTGCATGAAGCACCATCTGACGCCCCCTGTCTTCCGTTTGGTTCCTGACGAGCAGACCGAAAAACGGGTGGGAGATGAGGGCATGGGGCGCAAGCCGAGCACGTTCCTCATCCACGGCAACAACAAAGAGAATGATGCCTCCCGAGGCTGCATCATCCTGAACAAATCTGCCAGGGAGAAGCTCAGGAACTACGAAGGGGGATGGATCCGTGTCACGAAGTAATATCTCCGCCGCGCTGGCCCTGTGCCTCTGCCTCGTCCTTCCCGCCCCGGTTGAGGCGAAGCGCGGCAGCTCTCTCGTGCTCGTGGGTGAAAACGAGCCGGGCTTTCTGGAGCCACGGCTTGAAAAGCCGCCCTATTCGCCCGTGCTCGACGACGCCCACTATGCCCTTGACGGTCTGGGCGAGCGCCAGGACCAGCGTTTCCATCTGCACAAGACGGCCAAGGACATACTGGCGCTGTTCGGACCTGCTCCGCGCACGGTCTTCAATGAGCGTAATGCAATGTACTGCTACGTCTCCTCTCGTCCGGGGGACAGAGCCGCCGTGATATTCTCACTCGCCCCGGGCGCCCTTTGGAGCGTGTCGGTCCATGCGGACAAATCCGCCATCATCCAGGCCTGGACACGCTGCCGCGAGACGCCCATGGTGAGTTCCGCCGTGCGCACTCCGGGAGGTCTGCGCCTGGGCATGACCCGCGAGGAGGTGGTTGCCATGTTCGGCGCGCCGCACCGGGTCATTGGCCGCCGCACCATCGGCTACGCCTCGTACCGCCCCGTGCGGCCTGGAGAGTATCCGCCAGGCTTCGTCGTCAGCCGGGTCCAGCGCTGGATTGAGATATACCTTGGCGAGGACGACTGCGTTGACGGCTTTTTCATTCTGGCCAACGATATTGACTGAGGTCGGAAGAGGACGAGGCTGACGTCGGGCGGCAACCTTGCGGTCATCCCAGTGCAACCAGTTGAATCAAAACAATTTTGAGTTTCCTACATAAGGGCGGGCGGCGGCCAAAAGCGCCTTCTTGATGCCCTCGGCCTGGGCCGGGTCGCTGAGCTTCTGGCCGTCCTCGCTGCGCACGTAGAAGGAATCGTGGATGCGCCCGGCGGAGGTCGCGATGCGCGCCAGGTGCACCTCCAGCCGCAGGGACGCCAGGGCCCGCGCCAAGTCGTGCAACAGGCCCAGGCGGTCGGGCGCGGCTATTTCGACCACGGTGTAGAAGTCGCTGGCGTCAAAGTCCACGCGGACCTTGCTGCGGGCCTTGGGCGCGCGCGAGGGCACGGACAGGGGCGACACGCGCTTCTGCTCCAGGCGGTACTCCAGGGAAAGCTTGCCCAAAAGCGTGTAGCTCACCGCGCGGCGCACCCGGGCCCAGAGGTCGTCCAGGTACAAGCCCTCGGCCGGCTCCTGCACCACGAACATGTCCAGGGCCATGTTGCCTGCGCCGTTGCCGCCGCCGTGCGTGCTGGCGGGAGGCAGGCCGGTCCAGGTGAGCACCTCGGCCGAGAGGATGTTCAGGTCGTGCAGGGCCAGCACCCCGGCCATGACAGCAAAGAGCCCCGGCTGGTCCAGGGCGGCCATGCTGACCTGGAAGGCCCTGGCCCCGGGCAGCGCCACGGCCTCGATCTCCACCACGCCGATGCCCGCCTTGCCCGAGGGCTTGCGCACCAGGTCCTCGTCCAGGCTTGCGCGGAAGCGCCGGGCCAGGTCCATGTGCCGCACCAGGGTGGGCGCGTCGAGCACCAAGGTGGCGCGGGCGGGCATGCGCTCCAGGCACTTCTCGGCATAGTCCAGGCCCAGGGGCGGCGCGGCGGCGGACGGCGGGCTGGATGGGCTGGCCGTACCGGATGGGCTGGCCGGGCCGGATAAGCTGATCGGCACCGGCTGCTCGGCCAGGGCCAGGGCGGCCTGGCGCACCTGGCGGCTGTGCTCCACGGCGCGGGGCGCGGCCAGCGGGCCGTTGGTCAAAAGGTGCCGGGCCTTCAGGGTCAGCTCGCTGAACAGCGAGGCGGTCCAGGGGTTCCAGGCGCGCGGGCCGGTGGAGCTGGAATCGGCCACGGCCAGCAGGTGCAGCATGTCCAGCCGGTCGACGCTGCCGCAGACCTCGGCCAGCCGCGCGGATACGGACTCGTCGGCCAGGTCGCGCCGGGTGGCGGTTTTGGGGATGAGCAGATGCTCGCGCACCAAAAAGGCCACGTCGGAGATGGTTTCCTGGTCCGCGCCCAGACGGCGCAGCAGGTCCTCGGTCAGGCTCGCGCCCGCGCCGGAATGGTCGCAGTTGGGCTTGGCCAGGTCGTGGGCGAACCCGGCCAGCAGCAGCCGCTCGTAATGCGGCAGGGACCGGGCGCGCTCAACCAGCAGGGGGTCTGCCGGGGCCTGGCTGGCCTGTTCCGGCTCGCGCAGGGCGGCCAGGGTGCGCACCACCTCCAGGGTGTGCTTGCCCACGGGGTGGATGTGGAAGTCGTCGAACTGGACCAGGTGCTCCACCGGCGCGAATTCCGGCACCAGGGCGGCCAGCAGCCCGGTGTCGAGCATGGACTGCAGGGCCGTGGACAGGCTGGGGGTGCTGGGCGGCGGCAGCTCCTGGTCCAGGCCAGGGGCCCTGGACGGCGCGAAGAAGCCCTTGAGGGCGCGCACCAGGCCGCTGCCCGACTTTGGCCTGCACGGCTCCGAGATCAGGGACAGGGGTGAGCTTTCGGCGTCGCGCCCGCTGGCGCGGAAAATGGCGATGAGGGCGGCCAGCACGCCGGGCAGGCTGGCGCAGGCCGCGCGCATATTCACCCCAGGCTGGGGGTCGGCCAGGGCCAGGCGCGTGGCGCGCAGGGCGGACCAGGCCACGGGCCGGGCGGCCTGGGCTGCGGCCACGTACAGGGCCAGCAGAAGCTCCGGGCCCGGGGGCGGATCCGCAACGGCAAAGGCCACGCCCGTGGGGGTGTCGACGATGCCCTGCGGCGCACCGGGCGGCAGGGCCGGGGCGGGCGTGGACGGAGGGAAGACGCACAGCCAGCAGGCCTGGCGCATGGAGCGGATGCGCGTCATGCTCTGGTGCAGGCGCGAGAGGAAGGCCTCCACCGCCAGTCCCGTGGCCAGGCCGTCATCTTGTCCACTGGCCTGGTCCTTGGCCTGTCCATTGGCCTGGTCATTGGCCTGGACATTGCCCTGGCCGGGGTTTTGCCCATGTTCCGGCCCGGCCTCGGGCTCGGCCCCGGCAAAGCCCAGGGCGCGCGCCACCTGGGGCTGGTAGTCAAAGGACAGGCGGTCGGTCTTGCGCCGCGCCGCCAGGTGCAGGGCCGTGCGCGCGGACAGCACAAAGGCGTAGTCCTGGGCCAGCATGGCGTGGTCGCCGGGGGTGAAGGGCTGGTCGCCGGGGGTGAAGGGCTGGCCGACTGCTTGGCCGACGGACTGGCCGACGGATTGGCCGGAGTTCTGGCCCATCCCGCTCTTCAGGCCCAGCAGCCAGTGGATTTGGTGCACGTCGCGCAATGCGCCCAGGCCGTTCTTTAGGTCCGGCTCCAAGAGGCCGGAGGAGTCGCCGTACTCTGCGCGGCGCTGGACATTGTGCGCCAGCACCCATTGGCCAAAGGGCTCCGCTGCGCAGGCCAGGACCTTTTGCGAAAATTCGCGCCGGAAGCTCTCCAGCACCTGCGCATCCCCCGCGATGAGCCTGATGTCGAGCAGCGAGGTCAGAACCTGGGTGTCCTCCCGGGCCAGGGCCAGGCCGTCCTTCAGGGCGCGCACGCCGTGCCCCAGGTCCAGCCCGAGGTCCCAGAGCGGGTGGAACAGCCCGCGCGAGAGCTCCTCCGCGCTTCCGGGCACCGCGCCCTCGTAGAGCACCAGCACGTCCACGTCCGAAGCCGGGCACAGCTCGCTGCGGCCATAGCCGCCCACGGCCACCAGGGCGAAGGGCGGGCTGGACCCGGCAACGGCAGCGGCCTTGCCCCGGCCAGCATTTGATACAGCGCCCGACAAGGCCTCTGGCCCTGCGGCGGACCCGGCGGTGTGGGTCAGGACCGGGCCGGAAAGGCCAGAAGAGCCAGCACGGGCGCTGCCGCCTTCGGTACCGGGGACAGGGCTGGCCACGGGTGTTGAAGCGCCAGGGGAGGGAACTCCCGGCGTTATGGCTCCGAACGTTGAAGCGCCTGGGGATGTGCCCAGGGGGGCCAGTTCGGCCAGGCGCTCCCGGAAATAGGTGTCCATGAGCTGCGCGGCGGCGGCCGGGTAGCCGGTGAGGTCGCCCTTGCGGGCCGCCTCGGCCAGGTTGGACCGGTCCTGCCGCAGCGCGAGCGCTGAAGGCGGCAGGACCGGTCCGCTGTGTTCGCTTTCCGTGGTCATGGACTACGTTCGGCGGCGGCGGGGGCGCCTAGACGGCTGCGTCCCCGGTCTCGCCGGTGCGGATGCGCACCACCTCGTCCACGGGCAGGACGAAGATCTTGCCGTCGCCCACCTGGCCGGTGCGGGCGGCCTTGGTGGCGGCGTTGATCACGTCGGTGACGCGGGCGTCCTCGACCACGACCTCGATCTTGACCTTGACCACGAAGTCCACCTGGTACTCCGCGCCGCGGTAGACTTCCTTGTGGCCGCCCTGGCGGCCAAAGCCCTTGACTTCGCTCACGGTCATGCCCTTGACGCCGATCTCGCCCAGGGCGGCCTTGATGTCGTCGAGCTTGAAGGTGCGGGTGATGATTTCAACTTTCTTCATGTTCGGGCTCCTTCTCTCCTCGGGTCTATTCTGTCGTGGGTGGGGGCTACGCCTGGTAGCCGGTCTCGTTGTGCTGCGTGAGATCCAGTCCGCGCTCTTCCTCTTCCTGGCTGGCGCGCAGGCCGATGGTGGCGTCCACGAGCTTGAAGAGGATCAGGCTGGCCACGAAGCAGAAGGCCCAGGTGGCAGCCACTGAGGCCAACTGTATCCAAAGCTGCGACGGATTGCCATAGAAAAGCCCGGTGGCCTTGTTGATGCTGGCGAACAGCCCGGTGGCGATGGCGCCCCAGGTGCCGCCCACGCCGTGCACGCCCACCACGTCCAGGGCGTCGTCGTAGCCGAACTTGTTCTTCAAAAGCACGCCAAGGAAGCAGAACACGCCGCCGCCCAGGCCGATGAGCAGGGCCGGCATGACCGTGACAAAGCCCGCCGCCGGGGTGATGGCCACCAGCCCGGCAACCGCGCCCGAGGCGGCGCCGAGCGTCGTGGCCTTGCCCGAGTGCCGCCACTCCATGAAGATCCAGGCCAGGGCCGCAGCTGCGGCGGCCATGTGCGTGGTCACGAAGGCGTTGGCCGCGAAGCCGTCTGCCGCGAGCGCGGAGCCCGCGTTGAAGCCGAACCAGCCGAACCACAGGATGCCCGCGCCGAGCACGGTCATGGGCAGGTTGTGGGGAATGAACGGGGTGTGGCCGTGGCCCTTGCGCTTGCCCAGCACGATGACCGCAGCCAGGGCCGCTGCGGCGGAACTCATGTGCACCACCGCGCCGCCCGCGAAGTCCAGCGCGCCCATGCTGGCCATCCAGCCCTTGCCCCAGACCCAGTGGGCCATGGGACAGTACACCAGCAGCAGCCACAGGGCGCTGAAGACCAGAAAGCCGCCGAAGCGCATGCGCTCGGCAAAGGCGCCGGTGATGAGCGCGGGCGTGATCACCGCGAACATGCACTGGAAGATCATGAAGGCCAGGTGCGGGATGGTGTCCGCCGGGGGACCGGGCACCATGCCCACGCCGTTCATGAACAGATAGTCCAGGCCGCCGATGAAGCCGCCGACATCCGTTCCGAAGGCCAGGGTGTAGCCGCACACGGCCCAGAGCACAGAGACCAAACCAAGCAGGATGAAACTCTGCATGATGGTGCCGAGCACGTTTTTGCTGCGCACCATGCCGCCATAAAACAGGGCCAGGCCCGGGGTCATGAACATGACCAGGGCCGAGCAGATGAGCACAAATGCAGTATCCGCCGCATTCATTGAGGGATCCTCCTTCCTCTCAGGTCCAGGGAAACGCCCTGCCGATGGAACGCCTCGGCCGGGCTACGCCATTACGATTTTGTCAAATACGCTTTTGTATGCACTGTTCCACCCAGCCAGCCTTGCTTCCTGCGCAGACTAACACCCTTGTCGGATTGCCCAGGCGGGCCGCACAGACGCCCTATCAGCCTCTGCTACACATTTGTCAGGATGCCTGCGTTTTCGTTCGCTGTGGCAACTACAAAAGCAAGAGCTGGGCCAAATCGTGCCAATCACTGACAACCATTTTATTTCATTGAAAATCTATGAATTGTGTCAGCAAAAGTGTCGTTGCCAGATGTGTCAGGAACGCTAAATCTGTCGGCATCATTTTCATAATTGTCATATTTGCACAGAGTGTGTGCGCTCGGCAGGGGGTTTGGGTGTCTTCCAGGCGTTTTGGCTGGGCGCAATGAAGTTTCGGGATGGATGCGGGCGGAAGTGATCGGGAAACGAAGAGGGAGTGGGTGAGCGGGGCTTGCACGCACACAGTCAGGACAGGAATGGGGTTTCCGGTCCGGGCTGCTCAGCGGGATTCGCATCGCGGTCTGCCCTGCAAAGCAAAAGGCCCCTCCCAACGCCTGTGCGCTGGAAGGAGCCTTTCGCGTCTGGTGAGGCCGGAGCGGAGCCCTGGCCGCCGGAGGCTCTGCTTTTATTCCAGCACAGCGCCCTGGGCTGCGCTGCTCACCCGCGCGGCATAGCGTTTGAGGAACGGCGAGTTGATCTTCTTGCGCTTGGGCTTGAACACGGCCTTGCGCCGGGCCAGCTCGGCCTCGTCCACCAGCAGGTTCAGCCTGCGGCCGGGGATGTCGATCTCGATCAGGTCGCCATCCTGCACCAGGCCGATCATGCCGCCGCTGGCCGCCTCGGGCGAGACGTGGCCGATGGCCGCCCCGCGCGAGCCGCCGGAAAAGCGTCCGTCGGTGATCAGCGCCACGCTCTCGCCCAGGCCCATGCCCATGATGGTGCTGGTGGGGGTGAGCATTTCGCGCATGCCCGGGCCGCCCTTGGGCCCCTCGTAGCGGATGACCACCGCGTCGCCGGGCTTGATGTCTCCGGCCAGGATGGCCGCACAGGCCTCCTCCTCGGAGTCGTAGGGCCGGGCCTTGGCCGTGGTGCGCATCATGGCCGGGACAACGGCCGACTGCTTGACCACCGCGCCCTGGGGCGCGAGGTTGCCCATGAGCACCGCGATGCCGCCCTCATGGGCGTAGGGCTCGTTCACAGGCCGAATGACCTCGTAGTCGCGCACGCGGGACTTGTTCTCGGCCAGGTTCTCGCCCACGGTCTTGCCCGTGCAGGTCATGGCCCCGGTCTCGATGCGCCCGGCGCTCGCCAGCTCGGCCATGACGGCCTGAATGCCGCCAGCGGCGTGCAGGTCCTGGATGTAGTGCGCACCAGCAGGAGACAGGCGGCACAGGTTCGGCGTGTTGCGGCTCACCTCGTCGAAGATGGTCAGGTCGAGGTCCAGCCCGGCCTCGCGGAAGATGGCCGGCAGGTGCAGCACGGTGTTGGTGGAGCAGCCGAGCGCCATGTCGAGCGTCACGGCGTTTTTCACGCTTTTTTCGGTCACGATGTCGCGCGGGCGGATGTCGCGCTTCAAAAGCTCCATGATCTGCATGCCGGCCTCTTTGGCCAGGCGGATGCGCGCGGCGTGCACCGCCGGAATGGTGCCGTTGCCCGGCAGGGCCAGGCCGATGGTCTCGGACAGGCAGTTCATGGAGTTGGCCGTGAACATGCCCGCGCAGGAGCCGCAGCCCGGACAGGCGTTGTCCTCCAGCTCGGAGAGCTCGGCCTCGTCCATTTTCCCCAGCTTGACCCGGCCCACGGCCTCGAAAACGTTGATCAGGTCCACGCGCTTGCCGCGCACCTCTCCCGCCAGCATCGGCCCGCCGGACACGACTATCGTGGGGATGTTCAGCCGCAGCGCGGCCATGAGCATGCCCGGCACCACCTTGTCGCAGTTGGGCACGAGCACCAGGGCGTCAAAGGGGTGGGCCGTGGCCATGATCTCGACCGAGTCAGCGATGAGCTCGCGGCTGGGCAAGGACATGCGCATGCCCTCGTGGTTCATGGCCAGGCCGTCGCACACGCCGATGACCGGGAACTCCATGGGCGTGCCCCCGGCCATGCGCACCCCGTCCTTCACGGCCTGGGCGATGCGGTCCAGGTGCATGTGGCCGGGGATGATCTCGTTGGCCGAGTTGGCGATGCCGATGAGCGGGCGGCGCATCTCCTCATGCGTCAGCCCCAGGGCCGAGAGCAGCGAGCGGTGCGGGGCCTTTTCCAGGCCGCCGGTCATCTTGGAGCTGCGGGCGGTCATCTTCCTGCTGGTCTTGCTGGCGGGCATGGCTTCCTCCTGATTGGTTCTGCGCCGGGGGGGGACGGCGAAATGTATGCGCTGGCGGTTCCAGTCCGGCGGCGCGGAAGTGACTTTTTGCGGCGAGGGCGCCTGTGCAGCCTACTTCCGCGCCCTATTTCCTGGCGGCAATGAGGCTGGCCAGCCCGGCCACGCAGGTGGTGCAGAGCACCAGCGCCACGCACTGCGTCAGGGGCAGGAACTCGACCTTGAGGAACAGCGGAGGCACGTCGAGCACGCTGCGCAGCCAGGACTGCAAAAACTTGAGGCAGAACAGCGACAGCACGCTGCCCAGCAGCCCCTGCACCACGCCGTTGGCGAAAAGCGGGGCGCGGATGAACCAGGCGCGCGCGCCAACAAGCGAGAGGATCTCAACCTCGTCCTTGCGGGCCAGCATCATCAGCTTCAGCGTATTGCCCACCACCAGCCCCACCACCAGCGCGAAAAAGCCCAGCGCAGGCAGGGCCGCCTTTTGCACCAGGGCTATCCAGCCCGTGGCCAGGGTCAGCTGGGTCGGGTTGTAGGTCACCTGCTCCACGCCGTCGAGGGCCTTGAGCCGGGCGTACATGCGGCCCATCCAGGGCTCCGGCTCCTCGGCCGGGGGAATGTTGAAGCTCACCAGCGCCGTGGCGGGCAGGGGGTTGTCGCCCTCCAGCCAGGAAAAGTCTTCGCCGGCGCCCGGAGACCCGGCAGCCGCAGAGGCATTGCCCGAGGCGTTCGCCGCCACATTGCTTTGCGCCAGCCCACCGCCCGAGGTCTTGGGCGCCAGCCCGCGCATCAGCTCGGACAGGGCCGCGCGCGGGGTGAAGGTGCTCACCTCGGCCACGCCGGGCGCGCGCTTCAGGTCCGTCCACTGGGCCTCCACCGCGGTCATGTCCGCGCCCACCTTCCAGTAGATCTGGAAGCGCGCCTGGCCCTGGGTGCGCAGCACCTCGGTCTGCACGTTGTGCAGGATCAACAGGCCCGTGCCCGCAAGCAGGGCCACCATGCACACCGTAATCAGGGTGCACAGCTGCGGCAGGGGGAAGCGGCGCATGTCGGCCACGCCGCGCAGAAAGAGCTTGGTGGTGCTCACAGGCGGCCCCCGATGATGGGTTTGGTGTCCAGCACGGAGCCGGGCGCGCCGGGCTCCGGCGGCACGATCTGCCCGCGCACAAGATGCACCTGCCGGGCCTCCGGCGCCCAGGACAGCACCTCGCGGTTGTGCGTGGCCATGATGATGGTGGTGCCGTACGTGTTGAACTGCTTGAACAGCTCGATCAGGTGGCGCGAGAGGTCGGAATCGAGGTTGCCTGTGGGTTCGTCGGCCAGGATCAGCTCCGGGTTGACGACCATGCTGCGGGCGATGGCCACGCGCTGCTGCTCGCCGCCGGAGAGCTGGCGGCAGGGCGCGTAGGAGCGCTCCTCCAGGTCAAGGGCGCGGATCACGGCGCGCACGCGCTTGTCGATGGACACCGACGACACCCCGCGCACTTCCAGCGCGATGGCGATGTTCTCGAACACGCTGCGCTCGGGCAGGACCTTGAAGTCCTGGAAGACCACGGCCACCTTGCGCCGCAGCTCCGGCAACTGGGAGCCGCGCAGGCGCATGAGGTCCACCCCGGCCACGTCCGCCGCGCCGGTTTTGGGCTTCAGGTCGCCGTAGAGCACGCGCAAAAGGGTGGTCTTGCCCGCGCCAGAAGGGCCGGTCAAGAACACGAACTCGCCGCGCTCCACATGCAGCGTGACGTCCTTCAGGGCCTGGGCTACGCCCAGTGTGCAATTCACATGTTCCAGGTGCACCATACGTTCGGCTTGCTTACGCCAATTGATTGCGCTTTGGAAGGGGGCGGCACCTGGGCTCGATTTGGCCCTTTGCAGGGCGGGTGGTATTTGGTAGTGGATATGGGAAGGTTGGGGAAAGGGGGGAACGTGATGGGGTGTTGCAAGTGTGAGGAAGAATTTTTCGAGTGGAAAGACCCACAGCCGCCAATATATATCGACCACAAAGAGGGGAAGCAATATTGCGTATTTCACGCACCAAAAGACAAGAAGGGCCTATCTCTTGATTCATTTAACAGACGAGTATTCCAACTCATACTTAAGGTAAAGGCAAAGACAAATAGTTCCAGCACAGGGGATATTTGCAATCTTCGAGGCACAATATTCCCTGGCGACATCTATTTTTTCCAGTACAACAAAGACAATCCACTACCTACAATAAACTTTTCTGCAACTACATTCAACGGCAATGCCTCATTTACTCATACAGTATTTGGCGGGGAGGCCAAGTTTTCTGATGCAAAATTTTTCGGTGACGCATCTTTTGTATTTTCTACATTCGAATATTCGGTTAACTTCTACGATTCTACATTTTTCCGTGATGCCATATTTATTGGATCTTTGTTTCGTAACCGAGCAATTTTTACTAAGGTTAAATTTTCTGGGGTTGCAAACTTTAGTGGATGCAAAACATCCGATCAAATGGTGCATATGCATGAGCTCACAAAAGAGTCTCTTGCGAATCTCCGTTTTACGCGAATTGAAATACCATAATTATCTTTCAATAATTGCCGCTGGCCTTTACGTTTGAACTTAGAGATGTCTGATGGCAACAGCGAGAAGACAGCCTTGGCCTGTGAGGAACTCTACCGCGCTATGAAGCAACGTGCCGCAGAGGAGCACGACCAACTGCAAGTCTCCCGCTGGCACTTCCGCGAGAAGTTGATGCAGCTGAAGGCGATGCTGAACAACGAGCGCAGCAACGATCTGCTGGAAGTCGTTGAGGACCGGGAAGCCAAGTGGCACGCCCGCGCCTGGGCCTGGCTCAAGCTCCTGGCGCTGCCACCGTATCTGCCCAAGCTCACCCTCACCGGCATCTACTGGGCCACCTCCGGCTTCGGCGAACGCGCCGTCCGCGCCGGGGTCTGGCTCTTGGCCCTGTTCGGCCTGTCCTTCCTCGCCAACGCCACCCCGCAGCCCTGGGCCTGGAGCGAATTGCCGGGCAGCGCAGCCGCCAACGCCACCATGGCCAGCATCCCCTTTGCCAAGGACATCCCCGGCGACGGCTGGGTTAAGGTGGCGCGCGGGGCGTGGCAGTTCCTCATCGCCGTGCAGTTCACCCTGTTCGCCCTGGCCGTGCGCAACCGCTTCCGGCGCTAGCAGCCCCGCCCGGCCCCACCCCCGCTGAGGG
>Ga0118677_10000907_pt1 | contig 63395 bp, 52 predicted proteins | sample AliMusrvi5mmetaG_FD_86154 | JGI IMG/M metagenome (GOLD analysis project Ga0118677, IMG submission 86154) | reverse complement strand
GACACCGTGCACCACATGACCAATGAGGGGTCAGATTACCCGGGCGACTTGCGGCGACATGGTGGCATTGAGCACCAAGCCGATGCCGATGATGAGCACGACCGCTGGAGCGACGGAAGCTACTCCATCGAAGGCCGCCTTGGTTACCAATTGCACGGTGCTTTGTCCGCGTCGCCAGGTCGTCACTGCGCCATAGATTATGCCCAGCAACAGCGCGACGGCCACGGGAAATTCATAATTTGTTGGCGTGGTGGTCGGAGTGATGGTGATTGCGACGGTCTCTTTTTTTGTCGTAGACATTTGCAAATCGGTTGTCGTCCACGGTTGCGCGTCGATAGTTTGGGGCGGTGGAAGCTGCATGGTGCGCGCTAACGACGGCAATACATCAACAACTGGAACAACTTGATACTTCCCCGGGACTAGCGTGAGATGTTGTCCGGATTCCAGCAGAAGTGAGAAGTTGCCGTCGACAGAACGCAGCGACACGGACGAGTGCGGTAAATCGCCGGTGACGGCGAGTGAACACTCCGGCGGTTGATGGTACACGCGCGGCAGCAGGGAGAAAAAGAGCATGGGCAGCAGGGGGACGACGGGGGTGAGCAGCGCATACCAGGGTACAAAGACGTGCGCCGCATCGCCATCCTCCACCGCGGCTTTATAACGAGCCTTACCCAGTCGGTCACGTTCGACGAAGAGAAAAACGAAGGTAGTAATCAGCATGAGGCCGGCGAAGGGCAGCGCGAAAGCGATGATCTGCGACTGCGTCATGCCCAGGGTATCCTGATATCCTTGCCAGTTGACCACGTTAAAGGCGCCGCCTAACGACATACCCAACAAAAAGAGACACCCAACATAAAGTGGACGCAGGCCCAGCGAGAGCAGAATGGGGAAAACGATCGTGGCCACCATGATCACCGCCCCCAGCCCACCCAGCGTGGTGAAGAGCAGGGCGATAACAATGGTGAGCAGCACAGCGAGGATCATCGGCTGGTCGCCACCCAGTTCCGCGGTCTTTTTAATTGCGGTCTGCGCGATGCCGGTCTTCTCCACGATCTGTGCCAGAATCGCGCCGAGGATAGCGGCAATGATCCATTTTGAGAGGCGCACACTGCCATCCTGTACTACCGTGGAAAAAATATCCTGCCAGCGCATGCCGGCGATACTGGCCAATGCAATCGCCAGAATAGGAAGGGCGAGTAAGGCGGGCAACACGCGCAAATACATCGCCGCCACTAATCCCACAAAGACCGCGCCCATAATCGCGGCGATCACCCAGGTGGGCGCCTGGTGTGCTGCCAATTGCATGCCCGCGCTATACAGCGCAATGAGCCCGGCAATCAACCCGAGACGTAAAAACATAACCCCTCCATGTGTGAGAAACACCTGATGGATATGACATCAGGCATGTTCCCAAGAAGGTAGCCGTGATGATACCCCGTACATCCCCTCTCAGGCGTTCGTCATTTTCGAACGGGGGCGATGCAGGTACTTCAGGATAGAGGCCAGGCTGCCGAAGAGACCGAGACCGGCGCCGGCGACCAGCATTGCCACCATTCCATGCGTAAAGATCGTTTGATCATAATACAGCTGTATTTTATACAGGGTGTTAACGTAGTCGATGAGCATCCTGTATAGCAAATATAACCCGCCAATGGCCACGCCGCCGCCCATCAGGCCATACAGGATTCCCTCCAACAGAAATGGGGTCGCGACGGTGATCGGTGTCGCGCCCACCAGGGACATAATATGAATTTCTTTGCGCCGGGCATACAACGTGAGTTCAATGGTATGGTGGATGATGGTGAGGGAGAGAGCGGCGAGAACGATGCCGACAATGAGCCCGATGCGGTTGACCGCAGCGCGCATCGATTCCAGGTTGCCGGTCACTTCTTTGGGCACCTGCACCTCGTGGATTTCCGACCACCCCTTCAGTTCTTCGTCCAGTGACGGGATCATGCTGACATCCGTCGCTTTGATTACCACGCAATCCGGTAACGGATTGTGGCCCAGATCGCGAACGAGTTCAGGATGTTCTTTGCGCATTTCAAGCCAGAACGGGGATTTCTCTTTGGGGATAAAGGTGGCGCTGGCGACACCATCCAATTTTGTGATGCGTTTATACGCCGACCACGCCTCCTGCCTATTGGATTCCGGGCTAAAGTAGACGTTGAAACGTACCCGGTTCAACGCGGTATTCACCGCAAACCCGGTGTTCAGCAACGCTAAACCAACGAAACCCGCCACAAAGAGCGCCGAGGCAACGCAAATGCTCGCGGCAAAAGCCATCGCCGGATGCCGGCGTAGACTGATAAATGTTTCCGTTGCGAAGAATTCGAGTTGAGAGATCATAGTACCATTCACTCATTCCGTGGGGTCGCCGTCAGCCCACCGGTTCTTCCGAATTGGTGTCCGCGGATGTATCATGCGACATCGACGCGGGAGCGGTGGTGTTGGAATAGGGTTCAGTCGTCAATTCCGCGCAGACGGCATCCTCAGCAGGCGGATAATAACCACCTTCTTCAAGGTCGGCGATTATTTGCCCCGCGCAGAAATAGATCACTCGTTTTCGAAGGCGATCCACCACATCGCGGTCATGGGTTGCCATCACGACCGTGGTTCCCTTCAGGTTGATGGCTTCCAGTAATTTGATAATGTCGGTGGAAGTGTCCGGATCCAGGTTGCCGGTCGGTTCATCAGCCAATAACAGGGGGGGGTGATTGATCAAGGCGCGGGCAATGCAGAGACGCTGCTGCTCGCCGCCGGAGAGTTGCTGGGGGAATGCCCGTTGCCGATCTGCCAGACCGACTTGTTCCAGCAATTCGCTGACGCGTTTGCGAATTGCCGACAATGGCGTATCGACCACCTGCATCGCGAATTTGAGGTTTTCACGGACCGTTTTATGCTCGAGCAGGCGAAAATCCTGAAACACCACCCCGATGTGCCGACGCAGACGCGCCACCCCGAATGCCGACAGCCCTCCGACATCCTGTCCGTCAACTAACACCTGCCCGCCCGTGGCTTTAATTTCGCGATAGAGCAGTTTGAGTGCGGTGGATTTTCCCTGTCCACTGGGGCCGACGAAAAAGACAAATTCGCCTTTGCCAATCTGATAGGTGACGTCGCTGAGCGCCAGGACGCTGTTGGGATAGGCGACGGACACGTGCCGAAATTCAATCATTGGATGGTCAGTCACGACGGCATTATACCCCATTTCCGCGGGCTAGCGCATTATTCATAAATACATGAATAATGCTACAGCTAGCTGAAGCTTAATTCGCTTTGCGAATTAAGCGGGCTAGTCTGTTTTATACTTTTCCACCACGTCCTGGTGATACCTGCTAACCCGCATTATTCATGAACGCATGGATAATGCTGCTGTATGCGCGCAAGTCGATATGCAGGAGCGACGGGCAGTGCTACGCAAGAGCGTTTTCTCGCCGCAAGGTATCTCAGTACCGCATGTCGAATTCGCGAGTCATGGGCGAGCGACAACCATCTCCGACGCAGACGATTTTGCACCTTCCAGCGGGAAGCGTGGACTGGGCCGGCGTGCTCACGCAATTCACCCTCCTCCTCGCCGCGCGCGAAGGACGGGCATATGCGACGTGGGCTAGCGAGCGGTTGCTGCGCTTTTCGCGCAAAGGCGAAGGGATAGTCGCGCTGTCAGACGGTAAGTTACTGGGGTTGCTGTTGTTGGAACTGCAGGACCACTCTATCGAGTTTTCCTTCCCCTGGACCTGCGAGCCTGATGTGATGCTGGCGGGCGAGATTGCGACGACGGCCATCGCGGTGGGCCGCGCGCTCTACCCGGAGGCCCGCTATTTACGCATGGAACGGCAATTGCTGCCCGGACAAGCTGATCCAGTCGGTCTGGAGACTGCGGGCGCTTGTTGTCGTTGGCGGAATCGCATGATGCTCGAACTGGCCAACTGGCATGATTCCCCGCACATTGCGGCGGGATATCGCGTGGTCCCCTGGAATATCCGCGACCTAGAGGCCGCCGCCGCGGTGGTCTACCGCGCCAATATCAACACCCTGGACGCCGTCCTGTACGCCCCGTTTTTTGGCGAATCACCAGCACAATGCCGGAAAGGCTTACTGTCCATTTTAAGCGGCACCTATGGCCCATTGCATCCGCAGGCGACGATTTGCGCGTTCCATGATTCCACACTGGTGGGCATCAATCTGGTCATTCACGAAGGCACGGGACTCGCAAGTATCGTGGAGTTATCGGTGGATCCCGCCCATCAACGGCAGGGGTTGGGACGTGCGTTAATGATGCGTACGCTACAGATTCTGAAGGCTGACCATATTGAGCGCGTCGAACTGGCCGTCACGCAAGAGAATGCACGCGCCGTGAATCTGTATGCGTCCTTAGGTTTTTTAGAATATGGTGAATTCCCGGTCTGCGTATGGCCGCTCGAACGCCGTGACTGAAATCGTCGGTGACAAGCTCTACTTACAGACTAAACCTTCGTGTGGGTCGCCCATACAACTGGGAAAGACATCACGCAAACCTGCGTGGAGCATATCGTGGAAGTAGGCCGCCGAACGCATGGAAGGGCAGTTGTGTACCGCAGCGCAGAAAGGATCCGGCGGTTGGTACCCGTGGGCGTCAATATAATGCAGCAACAGTGACGGTGCGACGAAGATGTAATCGATATCGGGAATATACAGGCTGTTCGTACCGATTTGGATGCGCATGTTGCGATAGGTGAGTACGCCGGGACCGCCGGTAAAACGGCAGAAGCCACAGTATTCCAGGTTGATCGGACTCGACGGTTGCCAGGGATTGGCGGCAAATTCGACCAGGCGTGCGAAGACATCTTCATCGACTTCACCGCGTGGGAAGTCCTCCTCCGGCGACAGCCAGCCGACAGTCACCAACCGGCCGGAAGGGTGGATGGTGGTCAAATCTTCATAATACGGCATGGACGTTCCTCCCCTCGCGCTTCGCGCATCTGGCATCGCCGCATTCCGTGCAGGCGAGAAGGTGTCCCTACCACCAGGTGTTATTGTCGGTGATGCTGAAGAAAAACCGACTGCCGGTAGCGATGACAATCGTATTCACGCCTTTCTTTAGCTCCACGGGAATGCGGTGGCCGCCGGCATGCCACCCCGTCGTGTATTCTGAGTTGAATACACGTACGCCGTTCAGGAAAATCGTGCCCAGGTCGCCGCCGGTGTTGACAAAGGCCTGTTTCTTCTTGCGCGCTTTCACTTCAGCACAGGCATAATAGCGTGATGCGTCGCCGACCACTTCTTTGAGCTGCAGGGCAAAGCCGCGCTGGCGCTCTTGATTCCACCACCAGTTGGCGTCGCCGGGCAGTGCTGTCGTCTCGGGGAGCGTATACGGTTTCCAGGACTCATCGAACTTCAGGGTCGCGAGCGTTTTTTCATCAAGCTGCGCATCGTTAGCAGTGACCGCATGGACGCGCCAGTGGGAAATAAGGCCGGGTTCCGGGGTTAGTTTGAAGTCGGCGAAAGTAGCCGGCGGATTGGCATCAGGGCATCCCAGCGCATCGAGAATCGCGCGACTCATCAAGCGGAATCCCTCGAAGTTGAGGTGGCAACCATCAGGCGCCCAGAGATCGACGCCTCGCGGCGAGTCGCCCATGACTTTCGACACCTCGGCGACCGGAAAGCCGTATTTCTCCCCAATTCGGCGCAGAATCGGGTTGCAGGCGCCAAGGGTGAGCAACTCGGCGGTTTGCGCGGTGGCATCAGGCTCGTTGTATTGCGGAAAGAAACGGATCGTGGTGAGTGTCAGCAACAGCAACGTCACGTGTTCCTGTTGCAGGCGCGCGGCGATGGCGTCGACGTTCGCTGCATACTCCTTCGTTTTCACACCGTTCGTGTCGTTGATGCCGCAATTGAGGATCACCAGGTCCGGGTGGTAGGGTAAAACGTCGCGGTCCAGACGTTTGAGCATGTCGCCGGCGGTATTGCCGCCAATACCCGCCGGGAAAAAGCAGGGGACGGGAAGCTTAGCTTCGCGTAAGGCCTGCGCGACCATCAAGGAGTAGGTCTGCCCATCGGTAATCGAGTCACCCAAACACACCACCACCTTGACCTTGTGCAGGTCTATCGGTGGCGCAGGAGTCGCAGCTACTGCAATAGTCGCTATCGCCAGTACCAAGGCGCATAGATAGAAATGGTGTACCGGTATAATGTTCATGAGTTTCCTCATCCATTAAGATAGTGTTAATACTGCTATTATCCCGCTTCCTTTGTGGGGTGTCAATGGGGATGACATTAATTATCGATAAGTAATATAAAAGAATCAGGCGCTTGGATGCCACCAACACCTTTGTGCGTTCCCGTTCAAGAGGTAGGTGGCCTCGTATTGAAAGGCTGATGGTTGCGGCATCGCGCAACAAGACGCTTTTCAGTTTCCGATGCCAGATAGTGTTAATTTATGCTATAATGCACCGACTTTTCACAGAGCATTCGGGTACGTCGCGCCGTCGTGCGACGTGCCCTGTTTGTGCGTTGGTATTCACCTATGCTATATGATCTCATTCGTCGTTTGGCTCATGCCGCCCCCCTGTTGCCGTTGCGTGCGGGGTGGGCACAGGGTGCGCGCCGGCAGTGGCTGGCCGGGGTCCGCGGCACCGGCCGCAGCCTGGCGGTGGGCGCATTGATACATGCGCGCCAGGAATTTGATGCCCCGCGCGTGCAACTGATATTGACGCCGACCCTGGAGCGCGCTGAGACGCTGTTCGCCGACCTGAGTACGCTGTTTGGGCGCGAAACGGATATGGGGGTGGTGCTCTGCCCCTCGCTGGAATCCTTGCTCTACGAGGAAACCTCGCCGGATTACCAACTCGTGCGCGACCGACTGACCGTCCTGGCGCGCTTGACGCGCACCGAGCCCGTGGTGGTAATCGCCACCCCGGATGCTGTCCTGCATCGTACCATTCCCCCGGAAACGCTGTTGGCAACTTCCCGTACTCTTTGCGGCAACGAGGAAGTGGACCCCGCGGTACTCGCCAACTGGCTGACATACGCCGGATATGAGCGCACGCCGTTGGTGGAACAACCCGGGCAGTTCAGTATGCGCGGCGGTGTATTGGATATTTTTCCATCTACGGAATCTGACCCCGTGCGCCTGGAGTTCTTCGGCGACGAAATCGACTCGTTGCGTCTCTTCGATCCGAGTACTCAGCGTTCCCGGCGCGCGCTGTCCGCGGTGACGCTGTTCCCGGCACGCGAAATGTTGATCACCCCCGAGCGCCTGGCAGAGGCCGTGCCGCGTATTCAGGCTGTGTTGCAGACCCGGTTACTCGAGATCTCCCAGGCGCCCATTCGCCTACCGGGTGAAGACGGCACGGAGGAATTGCTCTCCCCCGCGGAACGCCTGTCGGCGAAGATCGGTCACGAGGTAGAGTTACTGGAGCAAGGGATCTTCTTCAATGGCGTGGAGTATTACTTACCCTACCTGTATCCGGAAGGCACGACGCTGCTCGATTACCTGCCGGACAAGACAGTGGTGATTCTCGATGAGTTGGAGCATCTGGCGCATGCATTTCATCGCTTCAAGGAAGGCATCGCGCAACTCGAAAGCAGTCGCCTGGCGCGCGGCGCGCTGTTGCCCACCCCCCATCCGCTCTATTTGTCGCTTCCCGAAGGATTACAAGTGCTGGCGCGCTTCCCGGCCACAGCCATCAGCTTGCTCTTCCCGGGTAGCGATGCCAGCTTTACTGACCCACCGGTAAAGAGCGTTGAGCTCGACGACGAGGAACTGATCCATTCACAAAGTCACCAATCCGTGTCTGACCTCCTGGACGGCGCCATGGTTGAGTTACCCTGCCAATTGCCCACCAATTACGCGATTGTCCAGGAGCAACTGGCGGTGGATATCGGGAACTGGCTGCACGACGGATATGCCGTGGTGGTGGCTACGCACCAGGAACATCGCATGGCGGAGATGCTCGCGGAAGCCGGGTTGCCTGTCGTATCGCGTGAAGCCGCGCAATCCGACCCCACCGCTGACGCGCCAGCCGGTGTGGTGCTGGTGCGTCGCGCGGAACTGAACGAAGGCGTCGCACTGCCCACGGCACAAATTGCGGTGTTGACGGATGGTGAACTTCTCGGGTGGCAGAAGCAACGTCGCAGCGTGCGCCGTCGGCACTCGCCGGGGCAGGCGGTAGGGAGTGTTAATCAACTCACGCCTGGCGATTACGTGGTGCATATCAACCATGGCATCGGGCGCTACGCCGGTCTGGTGCGCCGCGATGTACAGGGGGTCGTGCGCGAATTCCTGCAGGTAGATTATGCCGGAGCGGACCGTTTGTTTGTGCCCATCGACCAGCTTGATCGTATCCAACGCTATATGGGACTTGATGAAGGCAACCCCGAGGTGCATCGCCTGGGGGGAGGGGAATGGGAGCGGATAAAGCGGAAGACGAAAAAGTCCACCGAAGAGCTGGCTAAGCAACTCTTACAGTTGCAAGCCCTCCGCTCCCGACAACAAGGCTATACCTTTTCGGCAGATACCCCCTGGCAGCGTGAGATGGAAGAAGGCTTCCCCTGGATGGAGACGCCGGATCAATTGCGCGCCATTGCCGAAGTGAAGATGGACATGGAACAATCGACGCCTACCGACCGGCTGATTTGCGGCGACGTCGGATATGGCAAGACGGAAGTGGCAATCCGCGCGGCCTTTAAAGCGGTGATGGACGGCAAGCAAGTGGCCGTGCTGGTACCGACTACCGTCCTGGCGGCCCAACATTTCCGTAACTTTCGCGAGCGCATGGCGGCCTACCCGGTGCGCGTAGCGTTGCTGTCGCGCAGCGTGCAGCGCAAAGACCAGACGCGCATCGCCGCCGACCTGGCCGGCGGGGCGGTGGATATCGTCATCGGCACCCACCGTATCCTGTCCAAGGATGTCCGGTTCAAGGCGCTGGGGTTGATTATCATCGACGAGGAGCAGCGTTTCGGCGTCAAGCAGAAAGAACATTTTAAGAAGCTGGCGCCCGGGGTGGATATCCTCACCATGTCCGCAACGCCGATTCCCCGCACGCTGCATATGACGCTCGCGGGCCTGCGCGAGATGTCGCTCATCAACACCCCGCCGGAAGGACGTATGCCGGTGCGCACACTGGCCATGGAGGCCGATGACGAAGTGCTGCGCGAAGCGATATTGCGTGAATTGGATCGGGACGGGCAGGTTTTTATCCTGCACAATCGCATCGCGTCCATCCATCACATCGCCGAGCATATCCACCAGATTGTGCCGCAAGCGCGTGTCGCCGTGGCGCACGGACAGATGGAAGAAGGCGAACTCGATCGGATCATGCTCGATTTTTATGAGCGCAAGTTCGATGTGCTGGTGTGTACCGCCATCATCGAAAACGGGGTCGATTTCCCCAATACCAACACCATTATCGTCGATCAGGCAGAGATGTTCGGGCTGGCGCAACTCTATCAGTTGCGCGGACGCGTTGGACGCAGTGATCGCCAGGCTTATGCGTATCTGACCTGGAAACCGCGCAAGAAACTCACCGAAACGGCCCAGGAGCGCATCGCCGCGTTGAAGGAATTCTCGACATTGGGCTCCGGGTACAAAGTGGCGCTGCGCGACCTGGAAATCCGCGGAGCGGGAAATTTGCTGGGCGCCGAACAAAGCGGGGTGCTGGCCGCGGTGGGCTACGACCTGTATTGCCAGATGCTGGAAAACGCCGTGGCGATGGTGAAAGGCGAGTTTGTGGAGGAAGAGCGCGAGGTGCAAATCGACCTCCCGCTGGATGCGTTTCTTCCGCCGGAATATGTACCGGATCTCAACCAGCGCATTGACCTGTATCGCCGTTTAGCCGCGGTGCGCACCCTGAAGGCGGCGGACGAGATGCGGGAGGAAATTCTGGACCGCTATGGCAAACCGTTGCCGGTGCCGGTGGATAACCTGTTTCGCCTGATCGTGGTGAAAATGATGGCCCTGGAAACCGGCATCAGCCTCATCAATACTGAACGCGGCGCGGTCGTGGTCCGTCTCGCCACTGAGCGCAGCCTGTCGCCGCAAGCCGTGCAAAAATTGCAGCAGGAAGCCCCTAAGTGGCGTGATCGCGGCTTGCCCGCGCCGAATTACTCACCGGAGCGCGTGACGGTCTTCACGCATCAGGTGGACCAACCCACGCTGCTCGCGATGCTGGAAGAAGTCGCCGGTCGCCTGCGCACGATTGAGGCGGAAGTGCTGAAAGCGCCACGCCCGGCAAAACTGACCCAACCCAACCGCCGTTCAGATTCTGACGCGCGACCGTTTGGACGGTAGGACTTCGATAACAGAGGCTTGTGAGATTAATCCAAATTGATCAAGAAGGAGTCGCAACATGACGCTGATACCGCGGGATCTTGACGTCTGGGTGTTGGCCGGACAGTCGAATATGGAAGGGGTGGGGGTACTCACCTCGGCGCTGGCGCCGGACCCACGGGTGTGGAGCTTTACCTCCGCCGGGCAGTGGGAGATCGCCGCAGAACCGTTGCACTGCTTCTGGGAGAGTTTTACCCCGATCCACCAGAATTTGATCCGTCCGGGCTTGCCTGAAGACCAACAGGCCTGCAGTGATGCGGAACTGGCCGCGCAGCAACGACGCGAGCGCCGTTTTGGCGCCGGGTTGGGGTTGGCCTTCGGTCAGGTGATGGCGCAGGCGACAGGGAAGCCGGTAGGGCTCATCCCCGCGGCGCACGGCGGCACCTCCTTGGAGCAGTGGAGTTCCGCCGGTAAAGCGGAAGGCGGCAACAGTCTCTATGGCGCCATGCTGTTGCGCATCGCGCGCGCCGGCGGCAATGTACGCGGCGTCCTGTGGTACCAGGGGGAATCGGAAACCTGGGACGCATCGGCAACTACGAGATATGGCGAGCGATTCACCGCGTGGGTCACCGCATTGCGTACCGATCTCAACCGTCCCGATTTGCCGATACTCACCGTGCAACTCGGGCGGACCACGCTGCCGGACCTCAACGGTGCGCACTGGGATATCGTGCGTCAGGCGCAGTATGACCTGCCGGATCGCGTACCGTTTCTCACCGTCACGTCTGCCATTGATCTGGCGCTGGAAGATGTCATCCACATCAACACCGCCGGTCTGGTGCGTCTGGGCACGCGATTAGCGCGGCAAATGCTGGCGCTGGACGGTGTGGCGGGCTATCAGGCGCACCCCCGTGTGACTCGGGTCGCGCGTATACCGGGCCATCCAGGGCAAGGGGCGGTGCGGATCGAGTGCACGGGGGTCACCGGCGGTTGGCATCCAACGGACAACATGGCGGGTTTCGGCATTACCGATGCCGCGGGGCAGGAACTTCCCAACAACCGTGTCTTTAACGCCCTTCCCGACCCCGAAGATCCTTCGGCCATCCTGTTGCGCTTGAATCTTCCCGCCGAACCCGGTGAACGCATTACCTATGCGCAAGGTCTTTTCCCGTATGCGAATGTCAGCGACCAGGCGGATATGCCGCTCTGCGCCTTTGCGCAGCCGGTAGAATAAGGGGACGCCATGACCGGTCCATCGTCCGAACGTTTACATGCGTGCTACCAGCGCATCTACACCCTCGTGCGCGCGATACCCCCGGGCAAAGTCATGACCTACGGACAAATTGCGCTGCTGGTCTGGGAGTTGTGTGCCGGACCGGTGCCGGCCATTCAAGTGGGACGCGCGCTGGCCGCCAGTGTCCGTTACGCGCCGGATATCCCCTGGTGGCGCGTCATCGGTCGGCTCGGGAACTACGGTGTGTTGCGCAAACGCGAGTTGGACATTCCGCAACGCGACTTGTTGGCCCGCGAAGGCGTAGTGGCGGATACCGAAGGCCGGTATGCGCTGGCAAAATACTTATTTGAACCGGAATGAATCAACGCCGATTTTTACAACACATTTGATTGTTGATATGTTGCGTTCCTGACTCGTCAGGGCCGATATTCCGCGTCTTTACTCCTGAACCGGTAGATTACCATCCCCATGTCCCGACTCCCGCTGTGCCAGTCGTTCCAGCAACACGATAGTGCCAAATAGAATGCACGAGCCGACGGCCCAGCCGGCAAGCACGTCGGAGGGGTAGTGGACGTTCAGGTAGATGCGTGCGAGGCCGGTGCCCAGGACCAGACACACGGTGAAACTGACTACGAGAAGGCGCGACCAGGCACTCTTCACCAGGTAGCGCCAGACAATATATCCCAGCAGGCCATAAAGAACGGGGCTGATAGTGGCGTGACCGCTGGGAAAACTTTTCCCCACTTCCGGGATGAGTGCGGTGAGTGGACGATGGCGTTGGAACAGATCCTTCAGGACTACCACGAGGAGATTGCTAAGTAAAGGGACGGCGACAAGGATCACGGCCGTCAACCACCGCCGGACCACCCACAGGTAGATGACGAACGGCGTGAGGAGCAATATGGCGACATTCCAGTACAACATATCGCTCAACACAATGGCCGTTGTGGTCAGCGAAGGTGACTGATGCTGGCGCATCATGGTGAGAATGGACGTGTCGATGGCCGTCAACTCTTGCTCGCGCAATTCGTGGGCGATATGCATGAAGACCAGCAACCCGATGCCCGTCAGCATGAGTGCCGCTGCGGTTCCGGGGTGGCGGGTGAGTTTGCGCCAAAATCGGGTTGTCCAGGTGGTGGGTGTCATGTGATGAAGATGTCAGCGGTGCAGCAGTGCGTCGGCGGCTGATTTGCGTGAAAACGCCACCTTTACCGCATCGCGGGATAGATAATTGATGATCGTCCCGTTGACCAGGAACCAGCACGCAATACTGAAGATCAGACTGAGGGCCAACACGCCGCCGGAAAGCCCAGCGGTCCGGGTGGTAGGGAACAGGAAGGCGGATAACGCCAGCATGAGCACGAACCAGCCCGGCGCCAGCAACACCATGAGCACGATGGCCGCCATGCGCGCCCACGGCGCCCGGCGCAGCACTCCGCTGCCGATGCCGGCGAGCAGGAGAACGATGCACCCCGCGGTGATTTGCCATGAGGCAGGCGGGATCGCGGCCAGCGGGATGAAGAATGACGCGAAGACCAGCAAACCGACGCCGATGATCCCGATACCCCGTGGGGGTCGGGATTTTACCGGTTCTTCCGGTGTGGAGGATGGGGTGGTCATGCTTGCTCTCCCGCAAACACGGCAGCGATCCGCGGCGTGGTCAGGTACAGGAGGATCGAGGCCTGCGGACCAAAGCTGACAACTACCGTCAGCAGGCCGACGATTTGTCGGGCGGCATCCGGCGCCTGGGCCGAAAAAATCGGTCCGGCCAGCCGGGTGGCGAAAAAGGCAACCAGCGGGAAACCGACATACATGCCTACCGGGCACGTAAATACGCAATCAATGATCGCCAGAATGCGCGCCCATGGCTTGCGCGCCAGCACCCCGGCGCCGGCGGTCAGTGAGAGGAGGGAGGCGACGACAATATAACCGGTGCCGTACCAGGTCCACCCCCATCCCGGCGTCGCCAGTCGCCAACCGGCGATGAGCGCGCCCAATGCCAGCAACCACCCCCCAATCAGGAGGATGCCGCGCGGGCGGGCGGTGGGTAGCGTAACTGTCGTCTCTATGGTCATCCGTGCAACTCCAGCAATGCGTAGGGGATCCCATCGATAAGATCCAGGGCGGTCATGCCATGCAGACCCAGCGTGGCGGTCAGCAACTCTGCCGCGCGTCCACCCACATAACACGCCAGCGCGGCGGCTTCAAAGGGCTCCACCCGCTGTGCCAACAGCGCCGTAATCAGACCGGCCAACACATCGCCGGTGCCCGCCACGGCCAACCCGGCATTGCCGGTGGGATTGATCAGCAGACGGCCGTCGGGCGCAGCAATGATCGCCGGGGTGCCTTTGTAGACGACCACCGCATTAAAGCGCCTGGCGGCTTCGCGTGCGCAGCTCAGGCGGTCGCGTTCGAGTTCCGCCACCGGCTGACCCAGCAGGCGCGACATCTCGCCGGGGTGCGGCGTGATGATCGTCGGCGACGTGCGTTGCTCCCACACCTCGTCGTGGCCCGCCAGCGCCGTCAAAGCATCGGCATCGATCACTAACGGGCCGGAGATTCGCGGCGTCAGGTGCCGGACGAGATTCGCGACGGCGGGTTGGCAGGAAAGGCCTGGCCCAAGGAGCGTGGCGCGCACCTCAGCAGCTTCCGCCAACAGCAAAGGGAGCGCGCGGAAGCTCAGCGTGCCGGTCGTCGTGGCGGGCATCGGACGAAAGACGACCTCCGTGTGCGCGGCGTTCAACGGGGGGACCAGGGCCGCGGGCATGGCCAGGCGTACCAGTCCGGCGCCGCCGCGGTAGGCGGCGGTGACCGCCATCGCCGCCGCGCCGGTCATGCCAAAGGAGCCGGCAATGACCAGTGCCGCACCCACTCCCATTTTGTGTGCCGTGGGTGGACGCTTGGGGAGCCAGGCGGCAGCGTGTTCCGCTTCGGTCACCTCGGCGCTCGCCGACCAATGGGTCACCAACTCCCGCGGAAACCCGATATCCACCACGACCCACTGTCCAGCCAGTTCTGCGCCGGGGTGCAGCAGCAAACACGGTTTGGGCGCGGCGATGGTGACGGTGCAGGTGGCGCAGATCGCCGGGCCGGCGATCTGCCCGGTGTCGGTCAATACGCCGGACGGCACATCCACGGCCAGCACTCCGCGACCGCCGCGCAGGCGGTTGGTGCGCATGATCAGATCGGCCAGCACGCCCTGCACAGCGCCGGTAATCCCGGTGCCTAACAAGGCGTCAATGATGATGCCGGCGCCGGAAAGCTCTTCATCGCTGACGCCGGGGGCGATGACGACCCCCGCAGCGAGTGCACGGTCATACATGAGGCGCGCGTCAGGTGCGAGCGTGTCGGGGGCGAACGGCAGGATCACCTGTACCGGGTAGCCGTCTTGCCGCAAGAGACGCGCGGCCACCAGGCCATCCCCGCCGTTGTTGCCTTTGCCGCAGAGCACGACAATCGGGCCGGGATAGTCATAACACATTCCGAGCGCCTGCTCCGCCACGCCGGCGCCCGCGCGCTCCATCAGCAGGGGACCAGGGATGTCCAACGTCTCGATCACATAGCGGTCAAGTGCGCGCATTTGCTCGGAGGAGAACAGTTTCATACAGGGATATCCTCAATCAGTACCATGGCGATCGCATAGTCGCCGGCATGCGACAGCGACAGACGCACTATGCGTCCAGCCAGCGTGACCGCGGCTGCGCCGGTGGTGCGGAGCATGGGGGGGCCGTCGTCTTCGCGCACTACTTCCACCTCATGCCAGGCGAGTGGCTGCCCGAGGGCCTTGGCGAACGCTTCTTTGGCACAGAAACGGGCGGCGTAATGCTGCGCCGGCGCCGGTTTCCCTTCGCAATAGACGCGTTCTGCCGGAGTAAAGAGTCGCTCTGCGAACCGCGGCGTGCGCGATAACGCCTGAGCGATGCGCGAAATTTGTTCGATATCAGTGCCGATTTGGGGCATCAGTGTCTCTTACTCTCCGGGAAAGGCGCGCACGGCAGCCGCCAGATCGATGGCGCCGGTATAGAGGGCGCGGCCGATGATCGCGCCTTCAATACCGGGATATTGCGCGAGCCGGTGCAAGTCGTCCAGTGAGGACATGCCGCCGGAAGCGATGATGGCCATACCGGTCTCCGCGGCCAGGCGCGCGGTCGCCTCGACATTCGGGCCGGTGAGCATGCCGTCGCGGGTGACATCGGTGTAGATGATGCGCTGCGCACCGGCGGGTTTCAACGCCAGGGCCAACTCGCTGGCGGTGACCGCCATGGTTTCCACCCAGCCTTTGATCGCCACCTGGCCATCTTTGGCGGCGATGTCCAGAATCAGCCGGTCGCCGAAGGCGCCGAACATCATTTCCGCCCAGGCGCGGTCCTGTGCCGCGCGCGTGCCGACAATACAGCGGTCTACCCCAAGAAAGAGGAGCGTTTCCACAGTGGCGGCCTCGCGGATGCCGCCGCCGACCTGCACCGGAATGGACAACGCGGCGGCGATGCCGGCGATGACCTCGTGATTGCGCGGTGATCCTTCGCGCGCGCCATCCAGGTCCACCACATGCAACCGCTGCGCCCCCAGTGCCTGCCACTGTAACGCCATGGCCACCGGATCGTCGCCGTAGACGGTTTCCTGGTCAAATGCACCGCGGGAAAGCCGCACACACCGGCCACCCTGCAAATCGATAGCGGGAATGGGAATCAACATCATGATATAGACTTCACTACCGAAGGCCGCTTTTCCTTTTCAAGGGCCCGAGGTAATTGCGGCGGCGCACGAAGTTGGTAGGGGAATCATCGAATAATCGACAATCATTTTGCCGCATGCGCCCCTTGCGCAAAGCGATAAGACGATTCCTGCTTCTCTACCGTGACCACGGTGACCGTGCCGCGATGGGGGACGAGTAACTGCATGGTGGTCGTGTGCGTGGTCGTACACTGGTGGAGCAGGAGTGTACCGGGATCGATGAGGCGTTCGCCGGTTCCGATGACGGTAAGCCGGGCCACACGGGGGAGTTCAGCGGATTGCCGGGGAGTGACTCCATTGCGCATATCCGCGTTCATACTCGCAGTCAAAGTGGCCGGGTCGCCGACCTGTGTGAGTTTGATGCGCACGCAAGAGACACCCTCATGCAGTGTGCGTTCAACGAAATGCGCGGTGACGCGTGCGGGCGCTTCCAGACCAGAGGGGAGCGGGGCAAGGATATCGACCGTCCATCCCCCACCGATGGGCGCCGAACGCCCCTCGAATTCACGCAGGTGCAGATTCCACGCGGCCAGCTCGCGCGTTTCCAGCGCCCGGGTATTGGTGGCGGCAAGTAACGCGCGGGCTTTCTCCGCCGGGTAGAGCGTCCGTACTAATTTCGGGAGCGCGTCATAGCCGCGAATCATCGTCGCGCTACCGTGGGCGTCCAGGGTATAGGTTAAGATCAATTTTGGCCAGAGCACATCGGAAGGCGAGTGTTGCGGGTGGCCATTGCGCAGGTGGGTGCGCGTAATGGGGGTTGAGACCATGGTATAGCCGGTTGGCGTTTTGTGCATCACGACGCGCGTTTTGATCTCGACGACTTCCACATCCGGTGCCGCGTCCCCACGTTTTTCCGTCGTGGTATGGCGTGTGGTTTCGAGGTAACTGACGCCGTCGGGCGGGTTGAAGTGAAAGGTGACCGTCTGCGCGCCGACAACACCGACAGCGCAGATTGCCAGCAACAGCAACGAATGACGGAAGATCAAGCGTAGCAAATAGGAGCTCATCAGCGCTTTCGTTTCGAATCAAGAGATCGCTTACACCATGACATCTTTGACCACCAGTTGCGGCGTCGTCAGGCCTTGCCAGCAATTCAATTCGGTCGTGAACGCGATGTCGAGTTGTTGCCCCTGTGTAAGCTGGTCGGCAAGGTGGCCGTGGCGAAACCAGATCGCGGAAATCGTTCGGCCCCCGGGCTGCATGCGCAGGGACAGACTGAGGTGCGCGCCGTCCTGCCCGCGACGGCTAAAATGGTGCAGTGTGACATCCGTGGCGGCAAAGATGGGGGTGGGGTTGCCCATGCCAAAGGGGGCAAGAGTCTCCACCTGGCGGGTAAAGGGGGTCGTCACGTCGGGGAGATCGATCCAGGTGTCGATATCCAGCGTCGGACTCAGGTCTTCCGTGGTCAGTGTTTCATCAGCGATGGCCAACAGGCGCGCGGTGAGCATGGGGATCATCTCCTCGGCAACCTCAAACCCCGCGGCGACGCGATGCCCGCCGAAACGTGTGAGTAGAGACGAGGAGCGTTCCAGCGCCTCCCACAAGTGAAACGGTGCGCGTGCGCGCGCTGAGCCTTTGCCGACGCCATCCTGGACAGCGATCAAGGCGCAGGGGCGATGGTAACGTTCCAAAAGCCGTGCGGCAACGATCCCGATGATGCCGGGGTGCCACTCTGCCGAAGTGAGCAACAAAAACTTCTCTGTGGCCAGATCGCGCTTCTCTACCATGGCCAGGGCTTGCCCCAGCGTGCGCGTCTCTTCTTCCTGGCGTTGCGCGTTTTGTTCGCAGAGACCGGCGGAGAGCGTTTCCGCTTCCGCCTTGTCGTTGGTCAGCAGCAGGTTTAGCGCCATGGCCGCATGGGCGACCCGGCCGGCGGCGTTGAGACGCGGGCCTACTTTGAACGCGACATCGCCGGAGCTGGCCTGCTCCTGGATGCCGACCGCGCGGAGCAGCGCCGCCAGGCCGATCTTCTTATTGCCGGGGGTCAGCATGGGCAGTCCATGGCGCACCAGAAGGCGATTTTCCCCGGTGAGCGGGGCTACATCGGCGATCGTGCCCAGGGCCACCAGATCCAGAAAGCGCATGGGGGCGTCGGCGGGAAGACCACGTGCGGCGCACAGCGCGCGCAGCAGCGTGAAGGCCACCCCGACGCCGGCCAGTTCGCGGTAGGGGTAGGCGCTGTCCGCGCGCTTGGGATTAATGACCGCTACCGCGGGGGGCAAAGTGTCGCCGGGTTCATGGTGATCGGTGACGATCATCGGCAGGCCGATCTCCGCGGCATACGCGAGCTGGGCATGGGCGGTGATGCCATTGTCCACTGTGATCCCCAACACCACGCCGCCGGTGTGCGCTTCCTCCAGCGCTGGACAGTTCAGGCCATATCCGTCATCGACGCGGTGGGGCATATACCAGTCGACGACGCCGCCTAACGCGCTCAAGGCGCGTACCAGCAAGGCGGTGGCCGTGATGCCGTCGGCATCATAATCACCGAAGATGCGAATTCGGCCCCCGGTGGTCAGTGCCTGTTGTATTGCTTCCACCGCAATCGCCATCTCCGGCAACAGCAACGGATCGGCGAGGGCGTGCAGGTCCGCGCTAAGGAACGCGTCGATTTCCGCGGGGGTCTGTACGCCGCGTGACGCCAGCACTTGCCCCAGCGCCGGTGGTTGCTGCGGCGGCAACACGCCCACCGGCGGAATCAATCGCCAGCGTGTGGCGGTCAGGCTCCGACGGGCGTGAGGGGGCATTCCGGGTTCGGCGTGAAAGATGGCCATGATGTCGATGGTATTATACCGCACTCACGGGTGATCGGGAAAGGTGGGAGATGCAGGCTTTAAATACCCGTGATCAGTTCCAGGAAAGCCTCTGGTCCGACTTCCGCCAGACTGTCGACAACACGGGCGGCGTGGCGCAGATCGTGTCGCGAATGGTTGGTGGTAACAGCGAGGGCGTGCATACCGCCGCTCAGGGCAGCCTGTACGCCGGCGACGGCGTCTTCCACCACCACACAGTGGGCGGGGGGGCGGTCGAGGGCCGCTGCCGCCAGGAGAAAGACTTGCGGATCGGGTTTGCCGATCGAGACGTTTTCCGCGCTGATGATGGCCTGAAAGTAGGGGAAAAAGTGCAGGCTTTCCAGGATGAGATCGACATTGGCGCGTGGGGTGGAGGTGCCGATGGCCAGGCGAAAACCGGCGGCACACAAGGTGGGGAGCAACGCGGCGACCCCCGGCAACGCCGTGACCTGCCCGCGGATCAAATCACGAAAGAGCGCTTCTTTGCGGTCCGCCAACGCGTCCACCTCTTCCACCGGCAATGGACGCCCATACAGGATAGGGAAGATGTCGCGATTATGCCGCCCGAAGATATGCTTGAATTGCTCCGCGGAAATGGCATACCCCACTTCGGCGCCCAATTGCGCGAATGACGCAAAATGGGCCGATTTCGTATCGACGATGACCCCGTCAAGGTCAAAAAGCACAGCGCAGTCAACAGGTGACAACATTTCAACTCCTTGGGTGAAGCGAACGGGGAAAGGACCGCATTCGATCTATATTCTGCATAACGCGGGCTACAGATGCACGACCATCAAGGTCATGGCTGTCGTGGGACTCTGGCGATTCAGCCGCAGCGGCACAGCCGCGTCCTGGGAATACGCAAGCAGCACAAATCCCTGGGCCAGATTGGCGCCGGGGGTGAATTGACTCTTGATTTGCGACTCGATGCCGTCGAGCATGTGCAGTTGATCGTCATTCAGTTTCGGCTTGTAACTGCTGCCGGTTTCATGCTCCACCGTGATCGTTTCCCCAGGGTTGCAGTGAAACGTGGCGACCAGCGCGCCGTCCAGATAGAGTTCGCAGAGATCGAAGGTATACGGCGTCCTGTTCAGCACCGTGCCGGTCGCGCGCGGCGTGGTCGCCGGCGTACCGGGGGTCAGGGCGGCAGTGAACCCCTGGCCCAGGTCCAGGCGGTGCGCGGTGACAAATTGACGGCTGGCCCACATATTCACCAGCACATTGGTGACGGAGAGATGACCGGCGTCTTCGGTGAAGGCCAGTCCGGGCGTATTCCGGTCATACGACTGTTGCAGGCCAATCTCGCGCGCCAGCAGTGCGCCCTCACCCAGGTCCATCTGGTAAGTAGTGCGCGATGGAGAGAAGATCATTGCCTCGCTTATCGCTTCCGCCGCCTGCTGACCGGCAGTGGTCTCTACGATGCTCACAACATTGAGCACCAGGCGATGCCCCTTGGTCACATAGCCGATGGCATAGGCCCCGATGGTGAAGACCAGCACGATAGCCGGCGTGGTCAACCACGCCAGTTCGCGTTTATCCAGGCGTTTCAGGATAAAATAGTTCACCGGCACCAGGATGATGAGATAGGTGATGAGGAAGATGACGATGAGTTTCAGGTCCGGCGGCTTGAGGTTGCGGATGGAGAGCGCCGTGTTCAAGGTGTTGGAGGCCTGCAGCGGGAGCGTGATGGGGGTGCGCGGTTCTTTTGCCGCCAGGCGACCGTAGAACTTGCTCACGGCCTTCCAATCGCGCAAAGTGGTGCTGTCCGGATCGAAGTTGAGCGCGGTGGCCCACCCTGAGCCCTGCGCCACGGTGGTCGCAGTGCCGACTTCGGTAGTGTCGATGATGGTGTGGCGACTGCCCGCCTGCGGCAGTAAACGTCTGAAGAACGGATCGTTCAAACGGGAGGGCACGCCGCCGCCGGCGACGATCAGGTGCCCGCCGCTGGTCACCCACAGGGTGATGGCGTCCTGTGCGGCGCGGCTGAGACTGTTGGCCGTGACATCCGACAGCAGCACCAGCGTCGCCACCCCCCCATACGCTTCCGGATTTTCCGGCAACCGTTTGGCGTCGGCATAGGTCAGTTGCACATTGCCCGGCGTGCCGGAACTCCCGCCGCGGAGACGGGGGGAAGGATACCCGCTGCCGCCAAACAGCCGGGGATCCTGGAAGCTCAAGTCCCATGCCCGGGGCATGGGGAGATCGGGAATGGCGATATTCTGTCCGCGGACGATGCCCAGCGACGACCCGGTTCCACCGACGACGACCATCAGGCGGTCGTAATCGGACAGTTGCTGAATATGGTCGTTAGTGCCCACGGCTTCGTCCGCGCCGTTGCTGACAAACTTGACGGACAACGCGGAAAACGGTTTGTCGGTTTGCACGGTGAAGAAGTAGCGACTTTTTACCCCCGCGGTGATCGTCGTGGGGATGCGATAGGTATCCTGCAGGCCATCCGGCGGGTCGGTGACAATGCGGAATTCGCCGCGCAGCTTCGCGCCGGCATTATCCACGTCAACGGTTACCGGCACCAGCGTGCGCGCGCGATAATACCCGTTGAACCCGACATGGGTGGTTAAGGCGAGATTGCCGGTGGCCAACGCCATCCCGACTCCACACAGGAGGCTGACCAGGGCGACGGTAGAACGAATCTGGTGCATCCGAGCGCTCCCATCATACGGCACTAGGCTTGCCCGGATGGTTCATGACTTTCTTGACTGCCGGGCTAACTGTTGCATTATTCGAAATATTATGAATAATGCAGGCTAGCCGCATTATTCATGAACACATGAATAATGCTACAGCTAGCCGAAGCTTTATTCGCTTCGCGAATAAAGCGGGCTTGGGGATGATTCGTCTCAATTATACGTGGAGTCCGTGTGGCCGTCAAAGGAATCAGGGTCGCGCGCACGGCAAAGCACATCCAACCCGCGTGCCACAGCGGGCACGCGCTACGGGGGCAATCCCGTGCAAAAGACCTGCCGATTTTCCGCGGGTCGCTAGCGTGGTATAATGGCCGAAGATGCAAATGCACCCTATTCGCGTATATGTTGATACGTGCGTGTTCGGCGGAGCGTTCGACGTGGCGTTTGAAAAAGCCACGCGGGAGTTTTTCGCACAGGTGAAGCAGGGGCAATTCCACCTGATCACATCGGCACTGGTCATGGAGGAAATTGAACATGCGCCACTATCGGTGCAAGAGCTCTTCCGCGAACTGCTGGTTGGGTCGATGACAGTCATCGACACACCCGGAGAGGCTTTTGATCTGCAGCAGGCATACCTTGACGCAGGTATTGTCACGACAAAATGGGCCGATGATGCCCTGCACGTTGCGACGGCCACCGTGACGGACTGCGCATTGATTGTGAGCTGGAATTTTAAGCATATTGTGCATTATCAGAAAATCCCGTTGTATAACGCCGTGAATGTCACGAACGGCTATCGAGCGATTGCAATCCATTCGCCAATAGAGGTATTGATCGATGACGAGTAATAAGCCATTCGACTGTGTCGACATGAAGCATCAGGCGGCGGAACAGGTCCAAGCCCATTTGGCTGGGATGAGCCGCGATGAAAAAATCGAATATTTCCGTGAACGCACCCAGGCACTGCGTGCGTTGCAACAACAACTCATCCAGGAGCAAAAACTGCAAAAGAGCGCGTAGATTTCCGGTCACAGAACCGACACACGCGTGCCGCAAACGTTGTTTTCTGCTGTTGTACCGCGCAGAAGCCCTCGGCACACCCGATCCCCCCGCACCCTATGTTGTTCCCCGGCTACACCCGGATCGCCTGAAGGCGCACGGCGGAGGACGAGGAAGGTCGAACAAACCATTCGGAATAATTCCATACTGGCTGACTTACTTGCGTAGAGGCCTTCGTCGTCCCACTTTACCAGCAGCTCAGTCGCCGCCTGACCCGTCGGCCCGCCAGACGAAAGACGAGGGCGGAGAAAATGTGACTGTTCCTGTATTGAAAAGGACTTGTATAGCGATATGTCTCACTTCGATCGTTGTATCGGTATTGACTATTCCGGTGCGGAAACGCCTACCTCGAGCCTGAAGGGGTTACGCATCTACATGACGGATCAAACCGCACCACCCGTTGAAGTGCCACCGTCGCCCAGCCCGCGAAAATACTGGACACGGCGCGGAATCGCCGAGTGGTTGGTCGCGCGGCTGTCCGAGGATCAACCAACTCTGGTTGGCATCGATCATGGCTTTTCGTTTCCGTTGCGGTATTTCGAAGCCCACGTCCTGCCGCCCGATTGGCCGGCGTTCCTCGACGACTTCCAGCAGCATTGGCCGACTGATGACGATCACACCTATGTCGATTTCGTGCGCGATGGCCGCGTGGGCGACGGCGCGGCGCGTTCAGGTAATACACGCTGGCGGCGATTGACGGAACAGCGAACCGGTACGGCAAAATCGGTCTTCCACTTCGATGTGCAAGGTTCGGTGGCGAAGTCCACCCATTCCGGGTTACCATGGCTGCGCTACCTGCGCCAGCAACTGGGTGACCGAGTACATTTCTGGCCATTCGACGGATGGGATATCCCGACGAAGCGCTCAGTGATCGCGGAAGTTTACCCATCGCTCTGGAGCCGGAGTTTTTCGCGCGAAGAGCGAACCGCCGACCAGCACGACGCCTATTCCGTCGCCGCATGGATGCGCCATGCCGACCTAAATGGCACTCTCGTGGGATTCTTCGAACCGTCCCTTTCGCATAACGAGCGGATGGTGGCGCAAGTCGAAGGTTGGATTCTGGGGGTGATGTGATGCGGAAACCGCAGTCGAGAGGATGAACGATGACAACCACACCGAGTGAAACGATGCCGCGTGCTTATTGGTTTGTCGGAGCAGTGTATAACGGCACTGACGACCAAATAGAGAGATTTTACACCGATGGAATCTGGGAGAATGGTTACACGGATAAATACCTTGATCTCGTGAAATCCATCCAACCTGGAGATCGTATCGCCATCAAATCAACCTACACACGCAAGAACGGTCTGCCGTTTGAAAACCGCGGTCAATCGGTCTCGGTCATGGCGATCAAGGCCACCGGGATTGTGACTGAGAATCTCGGTGATGGCCGTACGGTACGGGTGATCTGGACGCCATTTGCTGATCCACGGGAATGGTATTTCTTCACCCAGCGACAAACGATCTGGCATGTACTACCCGGGAAGTGGGAGTGGATGACTGACGCCTTGATTGAATTTTCCTTTAACGGACAACCCCAGGATACCGATCGATTTAGGAATGCGCCACGTTGGCGGGAACGGTATGGCGATCTGATTGCGGATAAGCCCCGTTTTCGCTGGACACAGTTTTATGAAGCTATGGCGGATAAATTGCTGGCATTTCGTCATAACCGCACAGCGTTGCTCGCGGGACTCAATGAAATCGCGAGCCGCGTGAAAGGTCTTAATTCCTTCAATGATCACTATACGGACGGTACTACCGGCCCTCTCAAAGACATCTGTCCCTTCACCACGTTGGGAATCTTCAATCGTGGCATTTCGGATGTGAACCGCAAAATAATTGCCCGGGAATTGGCAATTTTTCTCAAGGTCGACATTGCGGTACCCGACTCGTTTGAAGGGATTCCGATATTGAATAACATGAAGTCCTGGTACTTCTATTACGAATCAGGACGCCGTCCGGACGATATTGAACGGTTATGGGACGTGTTTGCCGCGGCGATCCAATATGCTGACATTAGCGACGCAGACGCCTCCATCGATGAAGCAGAAGCCAAGGCGGCATTCATACGTACCTTTGATGAAGCGAATCGCCGACAAGGGGTCGGTTGGAATCTTTCTATTGGTCTTTATTGGATACGTCCGTGGGAATTCCTCAGTCTCGATCAACGGTCGCAAGTCTATATCACGAAAAAGCTCGGTGTCCAGTTCGGGCTGCATGGACCGAAGAACCGTTCTAGCGCAACCGACTATCTTGCCGTGACGGAATTGTTGAAGACTCGCTTTCAGGAGGAGGCATATCCCGCGCATTCATTCCCAGAATTGTCATTGGCGGCGTGGCTCTATAAGGACGGCGAAGTGATTGTGCCTCCTGTTACCGAGACCGATCCCCCGGTTGCCGTGCCCCCCATCGTACCCTACACGGTGGATGACATCCTCGCTGAGGGATGTTTTCTCGAACGCGCTCAGCTTGAGAAGATGCTGATACGACTTCATGATAAGAAGAACCTGATCCTGCAAGGGCCTCCAGGGACGGGAAAGACGTGGCTCGCAAAACGTTTGGCTTGCGCCTTGATGGGACAGCGTGACGACAGGCGCGTGCGCGCATTGCAATTCCATCCCAATCTGTCGTATGAAGATTTCGTCCGTGGGTGGCGTCCCACCGGCGATGGGAAATTGTCACTGGTCGATGGCCCGTTTCTCGAAACGGTCCGCGCGGCGTCAAATAATCCCGCTGCCCAGTATATCGTCGTGATCGAGGAAATTAACCGTGGCAACCCGGCGCAAATCTTTGGCGAGATGTTAACCCTGTTGGAAACAGACAAGCGCACCCCCACGGAAGCGCTTGAGTTGTGCTATCGTCGTGATGATGCGGAACGTGTGTTCATTCCAGGTAATGTATATGTGATCGGCACAATGAATATCGCAGATCGGTCCCTAGCCTTGGTCGACCTGGCCCTGCGTCGCCGTTTCGCGTTCATCGATCTAGCACCGACATTTGGGCCGGTATGGCGCAACTGGGTGACGAGTCAATACCATGCCGACAGCGGTCTCGTCGGCGAAATCGAAACACGTATGCTCGCGTTGAATGTGGAAATCGCGGGAGATTCGCGGCTTGGTCCCCAGTTCCGTATCGGCCACAGCTATGTGACCCCGCCGCTAGGAACCAGGATTACCGATACGCGTGAGTGGTTCCGGCAAGTGGTTGAGACTGAAATTGGTCCGCTCCTGGATGAGTATTGGTTTGATGATCTCCCCAAGGCACAACAAGCTCGACAACGTCTGCTGGAAGGCTTTTGATGGGTGGAGTGGACGCGCACGATCTTGCGATACCCAGATACATCGGCCGGATTCCAGTACGCAATCTGTGGCTGTTGATGCTGTATGCTTCTGATCTGTTCCGCCAACAGCATCGCGGAATGATGGCACTCGAGGATAATCCGGACGATATTCCCGATCTGGTTGCGGAGTTGCTGGCGCATGTGGTTGAACGGCGCCTGAGGCGCAACCTGAGTTATGGGTTCCAAACGCGTGAAGCAGTATTAGGGCGGGTGCGCGGACATGTCGATATGTTGACCACAGAGCGACATCAGCTACTTGCTCGCGGTCGGGTGGCCTGTCGCTTTGAAGACCTGACCATCAATACCCCGCGTAATCGTTTTGTTCGGGCGGCGCTGGATGTCATTGCGCGGCTCGTTAAAAATCCAGAGATGGCGCATCGTTGTCGAGCGTTGGCGAATAGCTTGGGGCATCTCGGTGTATCTGGTGAAAAACCGACACGAGCAGAGGTGAGTACCGACCGTTTCGGTCGTCATGACGCCGATGATCAGTTTATGGTTGCAGCGGCAAAACTTGCCTTTGATCTAGCCCTCCCCACAGAGGATGAAGGCTCTGTGGCGTTAGCACGTCCTGATCGAGACGTGGTATGGATCAGGCGTCTATTTGAGAAAGCCATCGCCGGGTTCTACGACGTGGTGCTCTCGCCACTGGGGTGGCGTGTCAGCGCCGGCAAACCGCTGGACTGGATGATTGAATCGGAGACAGCGGGAATACAGAGAATTTTACCGGCGATGCGCACCGATGTCATCCTGGATCAGCGGGAGAATGGCCGACGCATTGTCATTGATACGAAGTTTACCTCCTTGCTCACACAGGGGTGGTATCGGGAGGAATCCATACGTAGCGGATACCTTTACCAGATGTATGCTTACCTCCGATCTCAGGAAGGAACCAGTGATCCATTGGCAGAGCACGCTGCCGGATTACTGCTCCACCCAGCGATTGGTGACCATATCGATGAGACCGTGGTTATACAAGGGCATGCGATCAGATTTGCCACTGTTGATCTCGGCGCCACAACCAGCGAAGTCCGAAAGCAGTTGCTCCGCCTGGTGCCGGTTTGCGCATATTCGATTGACGAAGGTAACTATGGCTAATCATCGCACTGAAATCTCGCGCCTGCTGAAAATCCACCATGCCATCGCCTCCGGCGAACGCCCGACGGTCGCGGAGTTAGCCGAACTGTGTGGGGTTGGCCCGCGCTCGATCAAGCGAGATATCGCGGTGCTCAAAGCGGAGTTCCACGCGCCGATCGCCGTCTCGCGCACGAAGGGTGAGAAAGGCTATTTTTACGAGCGTCCCTTCCGCCTGGCGCCGGAGCCGTTCAGCGACCAGGAATTGCTCGCACTGTCGATGGCGCTGCAGATTGCTGAGACGTTCTATGCCAGCCCCTTCATTCCGGCGATCAAAGGCGCGCTGGAGAAGTTGCGGCATGTGCAGATCGACGCCGGCTGTCAGGCTACCAACGAACTGGCGGGTCATGTGTCGCTCATGGCCGAACCAGCGCCCCCAGAGAGTATCAAGGATACGATCCACTTCAATGATTTGCTCAAAGCGATATCGCAACGGCGACAAGTTCGCATGACGTATTACACCATGTCCCGCGATGAGGAGACGGAACGCAGCATCGACCCCTACCATCTGTACCATTACGACGGCCTGTGGTATGTGTATGGGCACTGCCATTCCCGCCATGAGAATCGGGATTTTGCCATCAACCGCATCCGCGTGTTGACGCTGCTGTCGACCACCTTCATCCTACCCAGTCAGGATGTCATCCGCCGCCAGCTTGGATTACGCTTCGCCAATATCTCAGATGAGCCAATTACCGTCTCCATCTGGTTCGACAAAGAGTCTGCCCGCCGGATTCGCGAACGCATCTGGCATCCCTCACAGCAGATCGCCGTTAACGAGGCCGATGGCTCCTGCGTGCTGACGATGACCGTCACCGGCCTCGATACCGTCACCCGCTGGGTGCTCTCTTTTGGGCAGCATGCTATGCCGCTTTCGCCAAAACGATTTGTGAACCGTATCAAGCGCGAAGTGGACGCCCTGGCACAGTGCTGGCAAGATCATCACTAGATCTGGTGATCTGAATGTCTGCACCCGACGAGAAGTGAAAGCTTATTTTGAAAGGATAGAGTCATATGGCACGCCATTCCACATTTTCCTGGGATAATTTTGAACAACCATTTCTCGAAGCACTTGCGGCTGAATTGGGCTACACAGAGCACGCGCGAGATGGACAAACACCCCAACAGTGGCTTTCTACGCACGTCAAACGTATTGATGAGCATTTTATTCGCAAGTCAAAGCAGATACTCGAAAGAGCATGGCTTCCCCAGTATCGTGCCGTCAATTTGATAGTCGATAAATTGATCGATGCGCGAATTGGCCCGATGTCGCGGCCGACGACCCCGGCGGAATACGTGGCGTATATCCGGAAATGCCGTAACACAAAGACGGTACGAAACCTGCTCCTGAAGTATCTGCTTCTCGACGGCGAGAACAGTGAACCGGACGGTGCGCGTATTCCGCCTTTTTGCATGTTGCGCCCCAATGAACAACCTGCTGATACGCGAGAACCGTTTTCGTATCAACGCGAGGCATGGGATGCCCTGCAACGCCACTACGCAGACGCGCAAACAACAGGGGTGTTTGCTGGACTACTGGAGATGCCGACCGGATCCGGGAAGACCTATACGACTGTGCAATGGCTGTTGCGTACTGTTGTCAATGCCGGGGGCCGTATTCTTTGGATTGCGCATCGCTATGAATTACTCGAACAGGCAGCTTCAGAATTCTATCGTCAGGCTGCACATGCCGAGCATTGTACTGCACTTCGAATCCGTGTGGTTTCGGGGCACCACTGTTCCTTGAGTGAGGTGTCACCGACGGATGATATCATTATTTGCTCAATCGGAAGCATCGCGCGTCGTATGGATATTATCGAAGACTTGCTGCACGATCCCAACTGTTTTGTGGTGATTGATGAGGCGCACCATACCGTGGCACGCACCTATCATCGGCTGGTGCGCGCGTTACCCCCCGCACGACGCCTGCTGGGTATCACAGCCACTCCAACGCGCACCGCCGAAGACGAACGTCCGGTGCTGGCGTCACTCTTTGGGGGGAATACGCTCTATCAGGTGGCCATTCGTCCACTAATCGAGCAAGGGTTCTTGGCACGTCCCATGCCTGTGCAGGTGATGACACATCAACGCGCGGATGCAGGAGTTACCGCAACTGACCAACAGTTCCTGGCACAATTCAATGAGCTCAGTGACGTGTGGTTGGAGCGGATCGCGAACCTTGAAGGACGAAATCAGGTCATTGTAGAGGAGTACCTTAGCAACCGCGCTAAGTATGGGAAAACACTCGTCTTCGCGATCAATGTCCGCCATGCAGCACTCTTGACTGAGTCTTTTCGTGCTGCGGGGGTATCGGCCGCGTATATTGCCAGTTACCGTCCGGATGGATCAGAAGGCAGCACGGGGGAAATATTGAACGAGTTCAGACAAACCGACAGTGGACTTGATGTTCTAATAAACGTGCAAATTCTCACAGAGGGCGTCGACTTGCCCATGATCCAGAGTGTTTTCCTGGCACGCCCAACAGCCAGCGACATCTTACTCCGTCAAATGGTCGGTCGTGCACTGCGGGGGCCACGCGCGCACGGCACAACGCATGCGTATCTTGTTTCGTTTGAAGACCATTGGGGGCAATTCACCGAGTTTGAATGTCCCTTTGCGCGACTGAGCGATATTTTCGGCCCTGTAACTCTCGAGGACGAAAAGTCGCCGGTAGACGCGAAAGAACGAACACTCTTCGATGCGCTCCCCTGGGATCTAATTCAGGCCACAGCAGCGGAACTCCGCCGAAATATCGACACCACCGTTGATGCATTTGAAGCCGTCCCACATGGTTGGTATCTCCTTGACCGGAACGAAGGAGACGATAATTCGGTGCAACAAATCATCCCTGTGTATGCCCACCAGTATTCTTGTTGGGAGGCACTTATCACCTACCTGTCCCGCTGCACGCCGGCGCAGCGTGCGGCATTCACGCGGGAAACGCAAAACCTGGAGGCGCTCTATCAGGAATACTTCGCCGATTGTGATATCCCACAACCGGCCCGACACTACGTCAGCGAGATCATATACCAATACCAGGACCAGGCAAGACCCGAGTATCATCATTACCTTGAACGAACCGAGAGTGATCCGCAGGCCATCGCTGAGTTGATCGTCACGCAAAACCTTCGCATGAGTGAAGTGGATTCGTTGCTAGACGAGCGACACCATGCGCGTTTGGCACAAGCGATTTATCCATCATTGCGTGAGTTTCGGACCGCTGTCGACGATGCGCTCTTCGAAATCTCGCATCCCGACGAAAGAACCCGTTCGAAGAACTTTATTGTAATCTTTGAACCGCGTCCAGATCAACAACTCACTCCGGGTCCTGCACACGATTTACAGATTCTGCTCACCGAGGTGCTGACCGTCGGTGCTGGGTTGCTTAACATACCACAGCTTCCGGGTAATGAAATCACGCTGGAATGGACAACGCGTCTTATTAAGGGGTGGTCCGGAAAGGCCTATTATGAGACGGATACGCCACACGGGAGCGGGCGTATCCGTATTAATTGTCTTCTCAATAGCCCGGATGTCACCTCGGACACTCTGCGCTTTCTCCTCTGGCATGAATATCTCCACCTTTACTTAAAACTTCCGCATCCGAAAGTCTTTCGTGATCTCGAGCGCCAATGGCCGGGGTATGTAGACGCCAGTAGGGAGTTGGATACTTTGAATGAACGGTTTGGTATCACGTATTGGTAAGGAGGGTCTTCGCGTGGATGATGTACCAATAGCATTTGGAGGGGCTTCGTGTCGCGCGGCCTGTAAATACGGAAAATACGGGGACAGGTTATTAATTTACTGGCGGCGCATGACGAAGAACGAGGATTTCGTACAGGCCGTATGGAATAATACCAACACCGGTTGGTCGACGGACAGGACGGCCTTCATCGTCCCACCTGAATAGTAACTCGGTCGCCGCCTGATCCACCTGCCCGCCGGACGGCACGACTGCGGGCGCATGATGCGAAGGAGTGACCGCCACATGGGTAACAACGCCGGAACAGCCGACGCTGCCGGGCATACACGCTGTGCCGCAAAGCGCGCAGCCTGGCTCTGGTGGTTGCTGCCGGTTCCCATACTGCTTTACGGCGTACTGGGATACTGTGGGATGGTCCCCTGGTTCGATATCACGCCGTGTCCGGTGCATCTCGCGCAGGCCGCGACGGCCTTGGCCGCCAAGAAGTATCCGACGGCAACCCGGCAACTACGCGCGGCGTTTCGGCAACTCGAGCGCTATCCGGCATATGACCGACAGTGCTGGGATTTGCTCGCGCACACGGCCAACGAGCTTGAACTCTCCGTGCTCCACCCACCATCGACCACAGAACTCGACGGCATGCTGCACTCCGGACATCCTGAGCAGATTATGCGCGCGTTGCGGATACGCTTGACCCGCTACCGTACGGAACACTCCATGCACCTGCTCGAAGACCTGGCCAGGGAAATAGTCGAACAGGATGAAGATAATCCCCAGGCCACCGATCGTTACCTGCGGCATGCACGGCGGTGGTTAGCCATCTACGCCTTCCGCGATACGTATGCCGCCGGCCCGCTCGCCGTGCGCCGGCAACAGATTATGATGTCCGCGCTCCCGCCGGGCGACGCGCAAATCCTGAACTCGCTGCAGTTACTTGAAGACCTGCAGGCGGTACCACCCGCGGAGTTGCAGTCGCTCTGCCTGCAAGAGATTCAGCGGTGCGCGCAGGCGAAGCCGTGCCCCATCGTGTCAGTCCTCGCGCTGGAAGAAAGGCATCAGCGGTTTGCCGATCCAGCGCAGCAACCGGTTATTGCCGCGCGGTGCCTGACGCTCATTGCGCGTTCCCTGGCCGACCCTGCCACCCATCCGCAGACCGCGCAGTATCATCATTTTGATATCAACCCATGGCTCACCATTTTGCTTGATCACAAACTGGAGCACGAAGCGCAACAGCAAATAGCTCGTCTCATCACCCTTGCGCGCACCACCTCCCGCGACAAACGCGACCTCGCCGCCTATATCCTCACGGATTGTGCGAGTTACTACTCGAGCACGCGTCCAGGTTATGGCTATTATACTCATGGCAGTGCGTTTCATACGCCGGACATCAGCAAGGTACGGCAGATCCTTGCCATACAGCAGCAACTGGCGCCCAGGTCGTTTTCCACGGCATTAGTCTGGGGAATGCTTGGCGAGTTTTATCTGAACCAGCACGATGTCGTGACCGCGGAAGCGTGCTATAACCAGAGCATCGCCATTCTGAATCACCAGTTCGGGTGTAACGTCACCGCGAAGCTCTGCGCGCATGACATGCCCGGGGATGGAAAAAATAATGCGATCATCTGGGATATCTATGGCGGGGGTCATGTGACCGAGGGCTATATCAAACTGCTCCAGCGAACCGGTCGCGCCAGGATCGCCGACCTGATCATGCCTTTACTCGACTAAAACCTGCTCACAAACATATAGCACACCATGGTCGCGCCGAAATGACCCCAGGAGGAAGAACGATGCAACGCTGGTATCTGATATTGCTCACCGCTCTTACCCTCGCCGGGCATGCGGCGCCGCCGCCGGTGACCTTCACCGTAGAGTCGCGTCTGCTGGGAGAAGCCCAGGGGAAGATCGGTGAGCACATCAGGTTCAGCGCGAACGCGAAGCACATCGCCTGGACAGAGTATGATGCGACCGGCGCCTGCCTGGTGGTCGACGGCGTGCGCAGCAAGCGCTATACCGCGGTGAGTTTTGATGGCTTTACCGTCGATGAAGTGCAATATACAGCCACCGCGACGAATACCACAAAAAACGGCTGTGTCGTCACAACCCTCGGGGAATACGTCATCGTCAACGGCACGGAATATGAGTCGCGCGGGTTTCCGGTAATAGCGTGGCGCAGCGGTGAGATGGCTTACCTGCGCAAAGAAGATGGCGCGCTGCATTGCGTCTTCCACGGCACGTCCGGCCCGGGATTCGATGACATTCGCAAGTTGCAGATCACGGACGATGGGGCACACATCGCCTATGTCGGCTACCACAAGGACACGCGCGTATTGGTGAAGGATAACAAGGAGATCCGTTCACTTCTCCCGGTTGATGACTTTTGCTACAGTGACGATGGCCGCCATTTCGCGTTGCGGAGGCGTTACCCGACGGAAGATTTCGCTACGTCGTTGACGGGGTCACGCAGCCGGCATTCACGGGATATCACCATTTGCGATTCAATCACGACGGTTCGCATTGGTACTACACGGTGGCTAACGGCCTGCTCTACGATGCCGAACCGCGGGCGACAAGCATGCATATCGTTGTCGACGGGAAGGTGTCATCCGAATTTCCCGGCCTTGCAGAGTCGCCATATTTCAGTCCGGACGGGAAGCACCTGGTCTACGAAGTGAGCGCGCCTAACGACGCCTGGGTGGTCTGGGATGGCAAGGAGGGGCCGCATTTCGACTGTGTCATCATGTCGTACTACTCGCCGGATGGGCAGCACATTCTCTATGAGGCCAGTCGCGGCGCGCAGCACGCGATTGTCCACGACACCAGGCCGGGGCGCTGGTATGACGCCGTGATGTTTCACTACTTCAGCCCGGATGGCCGGCATATCGCGTATGACGGTAAACACAATGGACAGTGGCATGCCGTTTGGGACGGGAAAGAAGGCCGCGGGTACGACCAGATTTACTATCCCACGATGGCGCCGGACAGCCGTGGCCAGGCCTACGCCGGGGGAGAGCATATTGTTGATGTCCAGGGGTATGTTGATGGTCCCGACAGCGTGTTGAACCGGAAGCCCGACGCGCACTGGCACGTGGTGGTGAACGGGCAGGAAAGTCCCGCCTACGACGAAGTCGGCTACCCCATCCGCTACAGCCCGGACGGCGCACATCTGGTCTACCCCGCGCGGAAAGGCACAACGTGGATGATGGTCACCGACGGCAAGGCCGGCCCGGCGTTCGACAAAGTCGAAGAACCGGTCTATGACAGCACCGGCCGCCTGCTGGTCTATCTCGGCCAGCGACAGGCGCTCTGGTACCCGGTGGTGAACGGCGTGGTGGGGACGGCCATCGAGGGTACCCTTACTCTAGGTAAGACTACGCGGGAACTATTGACTGATCCCTACCATGCCTACGGTTTTGACCGCTCGGGAGCGTTTTACTTTGTGATGAAGCAACCCGGCGCCACACCGGAGACGGCCTGCTTTGTGCGCTATGCGGTGCGGGTTCAATAGGTAGCCGGGTGGCAGGAACATTCGTTACCTGCCACACGTCAACAAGTCAGAGAGGTGAAATGATGATCGGTCGACTTGCCGTGGGTTTATTGCTGTGTCTGTCCGTTGCGAAGGTGCAGGCGGAGGTGATGGTCGGCAATAGCCTGGAATGGCTGTCGATTTCGACGCCGGTGATCGTGCAGGGGACAGTAGAGACATCAGCCGATACCGCGGGGCAGCAAAAGATCACCGTGCGAGTGACACAGGTGCTGAAAGGGAAGTATCGCGCAAAACAGGTGACCGTCACGGTGACAACCTGGACACCGAGGGATACGCGGGTCAATCCTGTGCAGCATGCGTGCTTGCTCTTCCTGCGACCAGCAGACAAAGATCCAGTAGACACCTTCATCGGATGCCGATCATCAGGATTGACGTATCAATCATTCATCGACCTTGACGCACCACAGGACGTATATAGCAAGGCGATGACCTGCCTTACCGATACGCAGCAGATTCTCGGCATCATCAAAAAGTGGGCCGTATCACCAGTTTCTCAGTCACTATTGCGAGAAGTCGATTTTTCTTCCCCGATTCATCCTCGTTTGTTCGGAGGAAGCGCTGTCTATCTGGTCGTGCCGGTCGAAGAATGCTACCGAGCTGAATATCTCCGAGAAGCGCGCACACCCGGGCAAATGGGGCAGTCTTTTGCCGTGGCTGCCTTACGTTATTATCCCGGTCCGGAGACCGAGGCGTTGTTGCAGAAGCTCTTACATGATGATTCGTGGTGCTATGCAACTTACGCAGCGGATACGATTGCTTCGGTCAAGTATGATGTTCGAGCCGCTGCGGTTGATAGTTTACACGCACTCGGTAAGCCGACCCCAGCGGATATCGTGGTGGAACGAAAACCGACGGCAGAAGAGCAACGCATGTATCGCCAGGGGTATTGGCGTAAATCCTTCACGGACGCCTTGCCGGCCGGCTGGATAGTGACCGCGATCGCAGACGGCGAGACGCATCCCACGTTTTTAGGCGAAATGACCGGCGTGCTGGTCACGGTGCGCCATGATGAAACGACCGCTATTTTTTGTCTAATTCCCAAAGACTGGACCGATGTGCCCCCGCCAGCCGGGAAGTATCTGGGTTTCGTGAATGCACAGGGGGGACGCCAATTCAACCTTGACGGCAACCTGCCGCAGGATGTGGAAGCGAAGGTTGTGCAGTATTTCGGCGTGGAGCACAAATGATGCGCTGGTACTTACTGGTATTCCTTTTCACTCTCGCCGGAATGGCGAACGCCGTCACCTCGCCGCTAACGGCCATGCTGGAATTCGACAAGTCCAGCTACTACCTCGGAGAACCGGTGCTGGTGCATTTCGGGTTGAAGAATACCAGCGACATGCCGGTTGAGTTTAATATGGGGGGTGATTATCGCGGCATACGCGAAACGCGTTTCATCGTCACTGCGACAGATGCACACGGTAAGGTGGTGCCGGACCCGTTTACGCGCGTCAATTGTATGGGCGGCGAATCCGGCGGGCATACCATTTATCCGGGAGAGACCTGGTGGCACTCGCTGGCATTATGGAACTACCGGGAATTCACGCAACCCGGACGTTATACCGTGCGCGTGACGCACGACCTGGGATGGAACGGCAACAGCGATATTCCTCTCCATGGCGTGCCTCGCGGCGCCACACCCCCGGTGGGCGAGGGTGCATTGATGCTGGTAATGCCCACCCCCGCACAGGCACAGCACGTGTTGGCGCTGATGAGCAAACTGCCGGCAGACAATCATCACATCAAATCGGACGGGCGTTCGGAACCATACGCGGATCTAACGGCGCTGACCATACCCGTCTATGTCCCCTTCCTGCGGACAGCGGCGGAAAAGGGGGATGACTTCGCGATTGAAGGCATCTCGTCAATTGGTGATCCCACGGCGACTGCAGCATTGATCGCTTTGGCGGGAAATCGCCACCACGCGGTGGCGCGCGCGGCGGTAGAGGCACTGGCCGAACGCGTGCCGAACGCCGGTGGTTGGCGCCTGGATCTGCGCCGTGATTTCCCCCAACGCACCTGGCGCACGACCTTTACCCCGGCAGTGCGCCAGCGGGCACGCGCATTACTGGCAAAGCCCGACACCTTGACCATCGGTGCACAAATACTGACCGGCGTGGGAAATGCGCATGATCTACCGTTGATGCGCAACAAACTCAATGCCGCAATTGCCGCGGGTGATGATAACACCGCGGCAGAATTCATCTATACTGCGACGGGGATGTTTCAGCGCGGCGTAAAACCGCCGTCGGGGAAACGTTCTGCTGGACAGGCGATGCTGCTGCTCACGTATCTCAACACGCATCCTAATGCGCGCCCGATCGGATGGCGTGAGACCACGCGATGGATGCTCGCACACCCAAATGCGTTTGTGCGTTTCACGGCGCTGCGCGGCATGCCGGTACCGATTGAGGCGACATTCCTGCCAACGATCCGGGCGCTGCTTGCCGGCAAAGACCAGCTCCAGCAGTACGTCGTATTGGAACTGGTGACTCGGGCAAAGGATGCCCGTTTTACCGAGACTGCGTTGAAGCTGTTGCAACATTCCGAGGATGAATCAGTGATCAGCGCGGCACAGGAGGCTGCCGTGGCAAGTGGTGTGCCCGCCGACCGCTGGGCTGAAGTGTGCATCAACCGCCTGACCGATCAAAAACAGGGGGATCGCATGCTCATGATGCTATCGACCGGTCTGGTCGCGCATACCGGCGGCTATGCGTATGGCGGTGGAATCGAGCCGGCGGATGCCGCGTGCTTGCAGGCGAACTGGAGGCAATTTCTGTCTGACCACCGATCAGAGATCCATGCCGGAAAGCGCTATGCAAGTTGTCAGCCATTACTCACGGCGGGATTATTCGCTCCCGCTTTCTACTTTTACCTCCCCGATGGGAGTCGATGGCCACCAAAGCCATCGCGAGCGCCGCAGGTGACACTGACGAAGGACGACGACCGGGCTTCCGTGACGCTAAATGAGGGGCACGCGGTAATCGACATCACCAGCGCGCGGGGCATAGGGGGCGCGAAGCTCACCTTCCTTCGACCACGACCGGCGACGATTACGCTGCGTCTCCACCTGCACGGATTAGAGGAGTTGAACCTGGACGCCGGCGAGGTGAGTATAACGGCCACGGTGAACAGCAGCGACGGTACCATACGCGAAGCGATCTGTTCCGATGCACAAAAGAGTGGAGAGTTCACGTTGTCACACGACAGTCCGTTATGGCTGGTCATCACGCACGCTCCTAGCGCGTCCGCCTTCGACATCATCCTACCGGTCGCGCTAGTGCACAACGGATCGGATTTTCTGAATGTGCGCTGGATCGATTTCTATAGATAGCGCCTGTCCCTGAGTCCACGTATCTGGATAGCGAGTGAATTTTGTCGTCAGGCTAGGTCGAAGATCGTGAGTCCATCGAACGAAGGGAATTCCACACTTTATCGAAGGGAGATAACCTTGGAATTCTCGACAACGCCTGACGGAAAAGACACCGCGAGGCGAATGCGTGGACTTTGGGACCTGTAAATAGGGTCAGACGTATATTATTGACAGTCTACGGTGTATCTGGTAGGCTTTCGTTATGTCCAGCCCACTGCATACTATCGTGCTGGACTTTCAGTGTCACATTCCTCAGCGCGGTAATTTCCGTCAGCAGGTGTTTTTTGGAGCAGACGATTACCGGCCGTATCTGGGGTGCCGGTCTGTACCCAGTTGGTCACCGCGCCAGCGGACGGGACGCAGTCGAGTGCCGTGGTCCATCTCCACGGTGCAGGACTGCCGGGGCCGCGTTCCCATTCAATCGCGAGAAGGGACGGCCGGAAAATATCCTATTGTCACAGGGATGGCATAAACCGTCTGTCCCCATTTATAGTCCATGCGCGTTTGAAAGGTCCATGGTAATGAAGCGACGCAAATATTCCTGGTGGATCATAATCAGCGTGTTATTACTGATCGTCGGATGGTGGTACTTCCTGCGGCATACCACTGCGCATCTGGTGGCCGATTGGTCCGGTATAGGGGCCGGCACACCGGCGGGCATTATTGTTGACGATGCAATATTGCGCGTGAGCCCGGGTACCGTGCGCGCTGTTAGCTGGACGGGCACGCAGTGCTGGCAGGTAACAGTGCCGGCAGTCCACACCGTTGGGTGGACGTTGACAGACTTCCAGAAACGCGGCCGCTCGATAGTGCACTCGGTGGATGGGCACTACCTGGTGAGCGCCTCGCCGGACGGTCCGGTGCTGCGCGTCTTCTCCTGGCGCGATGGGGTAGAACAAGGGCGGTTGGCGTTATCCTGCTCACCGGCTGGTCCGATTACGGGCCAGCAAACCATTTGTGCAGAAATCGGCACAAATGGCGATGTCTGGCTCTATGAAGCCTACGCTCCCACACCGATCGTCATACTGGTGCGCGGTAATCGCGTCATAGCCCGCGGTCGCTTTACGCCGTCGCGTCGTGCCAAACCGACGCTCAGCCGCACGATGCTTGCCGCAGATGCCCGCACTCTCGCCTTTTACCACCGTTATGCGCGCTACACAGGGGAGCTTGAATATGTTGGCATGCGCGTGGTCGGTACGCGTATCATCTTCAACCGCCGCTATACGGCCACACTTACCGAGGTTGATGCGGGCGCCTTCGAGTATTCCAGCAACGGCCTGGTTCATGCCGCGGCGAAATACCATTTCGACACCAGCGGCCCGGTGAAAACAGGTGGCAATAGCCTCACCTGTTTCACGTCTCCGGAGCAGCGCCAGTTTGCCTGTCTCTCCGGCGAGACCATTGTTCTTCCACATTCAGGCCAGCGCTGGTCGTGTCCGACGAATGGGTTTCAGCATAATTACGTGGAAAGCGTCTCGGATGACGGCCGGTATGCCACCTGTGTTTCCTATAACCCACCCGGTCTACTCGGGTATGGCAATGGAATGCTCGGTGTCGTCGAACGCCCCGGACGCCTCCTCGCCACCCTCCCATACCGTTCGGTGGTCATCTCCTCCGGCGGTGATTATGAACCCGCCTTCATCAGCAAGGGTCAGGAATGGTGGATGTCGTCCACTATTGCCCCCGATGGGCGCCATCTGCTCCTGTCGGGAGGCACCCGTGATGCAGGGCAAACCCGCACCTTCCTGTATACCTGGTAATCGGTGGAAATAGGGGTTAGACCACTCTTGCTCACGCGGGACGGTCGGTCACAGTGGGAAGCGAGGATGAGAGCCGAATTCGCGAGATGGTTGCTGTCAGGAGGTGCCGATGCTTGCGTTGACCAGTGATTTTCGTATAGCGACTGGAAACCCGGAACCGGCGTTGCGCGCCATTGCCGAGGCGGGATTTTCGCACGTGATGTGGTGCCATCAGTGGGATACCGATTTCCTCTATTCCTGCTGGGAGATGCGGCAGCTTCGGCGCTGGCTACGACAATTCGGGCTGCAGGTGGTCGATGTGCACGCCTCAGCGGGGCGCGAGAAGCAGTTCAACTCGCTGTTGGAATACGAACGGCGCGCAGGGGTCGAGTTGATGAAAAACCGCATTGCGCTGGCCGCCTACCTGGAGAGCGATGTCGTCGTCATACATATCCCCGAAGGACTGCCCACGACGGCAGATCCGCGCTGGGCGCAGACCTTCCGTTCGCTGGACGTGCTGTTGCCGTTTGCCCGGCGGCATGAGGTGCGCATTGCCATCGAGAATAATCCTCGCACCGGCCTGATTGATCTCCAGGAAGTGTTGCGACGTTACCCAACACCCGATATGGGCCTCTGTTATGATGCCGGTCACGGCAACCTCGAGAAGTGCGCGCTGGAAAAACTCGATGCGCTGAAAGACCGGATTCTCGCCGTCCATCTGCATGATAACGATGGCACATCCGATCTGCACCAGTTGCCCTTTCAAGGCACTGTCCCCTGGGTACGCGTGATGGGCCTGTTGGCGGCGTCGTCCTACCGGAAATGTGTGAGTCTCGAAGTGGTGATCCAGAACACGGGTTTCACGGACGATCAGGCGTTTCTGACGAAGGCGCGTGAAACCGGCGAACGCTTGACCGCCATGCTGGCCGCGCCGCAGGCCGTATCGGTGGGCAGGGAAGACTGATGCATGTTGCCTGGCAGCCCGCAGATAAAGTCTCATCGGCGCTGACGCCGATCTTTTCGTCGATGCATCAAACTATAGCCCGCTTAATTCGTTTCGCGAATTAAGCGGGCTAGGCCCGCGGCTCCTTCAGGTTTTCCGCAACCCTGAACTGAACAATTCTCTTGATCAAGTTATACGGGATGGGCTTGGCGAATGGAAATTGCACCGATCCTTTCGCCCCTTTATATGCCGAGAGTTCATCTTTGAACGCGTCGATTCCGGAAGAGGTGGGGTAAAATCCAATATGGTGCTGAAACGCGGCGAACCAGACCACGGCGCCTTGCTGTGCAAAACATGGTATGCGATAACTGATCTTCTCCACCGCATCCGGAGCCGCGTCTTTGATCACCAACCTGATTGTCGAGAGAATCTCCTGCACGTTATCCGGGAACTGTGCGATATATTCATCGATTGTCGTGGGCGGCCTTTGCTGGTCATCCAAGAGGATTCTCCTTTTCTCTGGTAATGTCATACCGGCTGAGAAAGCGCGGGCTTCTGGAATTGTAACAGAAGCGCGCGCAGCATGATATATGCCAAACCGAAACACAGCGCGGCGCAGCACCATAACCAGAGCAGGTGCGGACGCACCACCGAGAAGTCGGCGCCATCCATCAGAATCTGCCGTAACGGCAGCACGAAATGCGTAAGCGGGAGCGAATTGCTAAGCAATAGTATAGGTTTTGTCATTGCCAGTTGCGGCCAGGTGAAACCACTTATCAGGAATGACGGCACGGCAACGAGCATGAGCATTTGCGTGGCAAAGAGTTGCGTGCGGGTGATGATACTGGTAAGCACCCCCATTCCCACTAACACAAAGATGAACAGCGCATACAGCAGTGCCAGCAACGCCACCGAGCCCACCACATGTAGACCGAAAACGTGAATGAGCAGTATATACACCGCCATACCGACCGTCATGTTCAACAGGGAATAGCTCAGGCATTTCGCGGTGAGCACTTCCAGCGGGCTGCGGCTGATCTGCAAGACCTGGGCAAAGGTGCTATTCTCCCGCTCCTTGCAGAACGCCAGCGCGATGCCCAGCAAGGCGATCTGCTGGATCACTGCCCCCAGCACGCCCGGCAGCAGAAAGTCCATGTAGTTGTATGTCGGGTTGTACCATGTGCGGGTTGCGGATTCGACGGGCTGCGACGCCTGCAGCGCATACATGCTGGGCGTACCGCGCATCGACAACCGTTGCATTTGCACGCCGACGGCATATGTGGCGCCAATTTCGGCAGCACCACGCGTGGCACTGTTGGCGATAAGCATGTTGTCGCCATTAATCATCGTCAGCAACCGTGCCGGCTTTCCCCACTTCACATCGTGTTCGAAGTGGGGAGGGATTATCACACAGACGAAGGCTTCCTGCCGTTGCGTGGCGGTGCGGTATTCCTCCAGCGTCCCGTCGTCCCGCACTACATGGAAATACTCGTGCCGGTCAACCGCGTTACGAATGCTGCGGCTCAGCGTGCTGTGATCCTGGTCGATGATCCATGTGGGGATCTGGGTCACACGCTTCGGCAGGTAAATGCTGCCTAAGAGTATGGTGTAGAGCACCGGCACCAGCAGTCCGACCAACACCAGACGGTTGTCAGTGAAGAAGATGCGGAACTCGCGCCCCATGAGTTGCAGTATGCGCCTGATCATTGCGCGCTCCTTGCCGGGAAGTACACGCGTGCCGTCATGCCGCTGGCCAGGTCGTGCAGCGGGTGGTCCAGCGTAATGCGTAACTCGAGTGCGCGGGTGTCAAAGGAGCCGCGCTCGTTGTTCGCACGCTTGGTGGCGAAGTCGGCGGCCGGTAGCACCCGGCTGATATGCCCGTCCACCGTAGAGTCAAGCGCGGGCAAACTCACCCGCACCGCTTCTCCGACATGTTGCCCGGCGAATTGCGACTCATCGACATAGACGTGTACCCAATAACCATCATTACGCGTGATGCTCAATATGGCGTAACCCGGCGCGATGATCTCGCCACCGCGGCAATGCCGTTCTGTCACCCGTCCGTTGATGGGACTGGCAATACGTGTCTGCCGCTGGTACGCCTGCACCTCGCGCACCGTGCCAGCACCCGCTGCCACCTTTTGGATTGCCGCTTTGACATCCTGCTGCCGAATATTGATCTGCAGGTGGCCATCTTGCGCCAGCTTGAGTGCGCGCTGGGCGGCATCCACCCCAGCTTGCGCCTGGTGCACCTGCTCACGCGCGGCATCTTTTTCTTCTCGGCGCGGGCCTTCTAGTGCCATCGCCTGCGTGTTTTTCGCTACCTCAAGCGCCGCCGTTGCTTGCTGCACTTGCTCCTTCGCTACCTCAAGCTCTTGCGTGCGCGGTCCTTCCTTCGCCATGCTGTAGGTGTTTCGTGCGGCGTCCAGCCCGGCTTGCGCTTGATGCACCCGTCCGACGGCAGCATCGATCTCCTGGGAGCGTGCCCCTGCCTGCGCCAACTCGAGCTTCGCCTTTGCTGCCTGCAACTGTGCCGTAGCACTGCGGTAGGCCATCTCTGTCTCGTCCGCTTTTTGTTGGGCGATCAGACCCTCATCCGCCAAACCCTTCACGCGCTGATAGGTCTTCTTCGCGGTGTCATATACCGCCTGAGCCGCCGCTACCCCCTGCTTTGCTTGCTCAATCTCCTGCGGGCGTGCCCCTTCTTTCAGCGCGGAGAGCATCGCCTGCGCCATCTCCAGGGTCGCTTCCGCCGCCGTCACCGCTTCCGCCGCGTTGGCCAACTCCTGCGGTCGAACCCCTTCCTTCAGTGCGGACAATTTGGCTTGCGCCATGCCAAGGGTTGCCCGGGCGGCATCCACACCAGCCTGTACCTGCGCTTTTTCCTGCGGGCGCGCGCCACGCTCCAACGCCGCGAATTTTGCCCAGGTCATCCCGAGAGTCGCGCGGGCAGCATCCACGCCGGCCTGCGCCTGGCGAACCTGACTCGCGCATTTATCAGCCTCAAGTTCCAATGCAATGTGTCCCTGTTCGAGTTGCGCCTCTGCCGCCCGCCTACCAGCGATCCCCTGGTCATACTTGGCGTCAAGTTCCTCGGCTTCCAATACCGCCACGACCTGTCCAGCACTGACGGAGTCGCCTTCTTCGACCAATACACGCGCCAACCGGCCTGGCAGCTTTGACGCGACATCCACTTCCTCGGTCTCCAGCGTGCCGTCTGCTGTGAAGCCACCCGCGGTGACGGTCCCTGTTGTAGTCGCTTTCTGTCCCGGCGATGCGAGGAGTCGGAATCCCAGCATAAACACGCCGATGATGGCCACCCCTAACGCCAGGCGTCCCGCAAAGCTCCCAAATGAACGCCGTCGTACTTTATCCACTTCAGTCATCAAACACCTCACAGAATCGGAGCAATCTCACATGATTCATACCATTTCGAATAATGCCACAGTAAGCCCGGCAATCAGGGCTAGAACAGTCCAAGGATTTCCCCGGTTGCCTTTTTTAGCCCATAAAACGCCAGGTCATATTGGTAGCGAGCGCTTGCCTGGTTCGTCTCCGTCAGCGAGAGCGTGAGGACGGCGTCCACCTGCTCAATGCTGTTCCCCTCGCCAACCTCGAAGCGCCGCGTCGCCAGACGCAGGTTCTCCTGGGCCAGCGCCAACGCCTGATCCGCCGCCTGTAACGCTTTCCGCGCACTCGTCAAATCCAGGTAATACTTACGCACCTCAAGCTGGATGCCATTTTGCAGCCGATCCACGTCGCTCGCGTTTCGCTCGCGCAGTGCGTGCTGCTCCGCTGCCTTCGCCTTTGCCATACCGCCATCTAGCAGCGGCACCTGCACCACCAGCCCCAGATATCCGACTGGTGTCGTCAACGGCAGGTCGTCTCGCAGCACTTCTTCCTTGGCCACCAGCGCGACGATGGGGTGTGTTTCCGCCCGAGCCGCCTGCGCACCGGCCAGATACATGCGGTCGAGTGCCTGCAAGGCGTGCATGTCGCTTGATGCCGCCTCCGCCGTCTGCAGCAATTGCGGCAGCTCAGTCTCCATCACTGCCTGCCCGTCCAGCGGTGTGGTGAGCGTCGGTCGTTCATCCTCCGGTTGCCCGATTAACGCCATCAGGTAGGCATAAGCCAGATCGATCTGGTTCTGCGCGTCCAACCGCCGGCGGTCGGAATTCGCCAGCTCGGTCTGCGCACGAATGAGATCATATTTCGGGATTAAACCGGCCTTCAGTAGCGCCTCCGCCTGTGTCACGTGCCGTCCTACCGTTGAATAGGCTTCTTCGCTCACCTCCGCCACACGCTGCGCCAGCACCACGCCCAGATAGGCACGCGTCACTGCCAGCGCTACCTCGCGCCGGGTAGATTCCGCGCGGGCGGTGAGTGCCGCAGTGGCCTCGTGTACCTGCTTGGCGGCATACCGTGTACGACCGCCTGTCGAAAGCGGCAAATGTGCGGTCAGCGTGAGCGTGGTGGTATTCTGCGCAGCCAGCGGGAAGGAGGGCAACGAAACCTGCTGTGGTCCACCCAACTGCGATGGCAGCGGCAGGATGATCGGGGGTACATCCAGTGTAGGTACCTTTTCCAGGTGCATTACACCAGCTTCCGCGGTGGCTTGGACCCGCTCCCTGGCGTGTATCTGCGGCAATTTTGTGTTGATGACCAGAATATCCCGATCTGCAGCAGCCACATCCGGGTTATTTTTCAGCGCCAGGTGTACCGCATCACCGAGGCTTAACGGTGTTGCGTGAATAAGGGAGCATAGTCCGGACAGCACAAAGAGAATGTAGATGAGTCGACCCTTCATGACAGCTCTCCTGTGATGCCGTACAAAAAGACGGCGACAATATGTCGGGTAAGCACGGGGATATCCAGCGCGCGCCCCGTGACAAAGTGACTGGAGATGGCCATATTGGCCATCCCGAAGAGCGAGTAGGCGGCGAGTGTCGTGTCGACAGTTATCACGAGACCTTCCTGCTTCGTCGCATCCAGCATGGCGGCAACTCGCCCGATACTTTGCGTGAAATGCTCGATCACTACCGGACGTGCGCATTCCCCGGCCCCGAGTGCCTCGCGATAGATGATGCGGGCGATATGCGGTTGCTCGACGACAACGGACAAGTAGGTCGAGATAAGGCGTTCAATACGGACCGGCAGCGTAAGGTCGGGTTCTTCCGCACAGGCGATCGCATGAGCGATGGCGGCGATTCCACGCGCGATCAACAGGTCATACAACCCATCCTTGCTCTCGAAATAATAGTAGAGCATGGCTTTGTTGACCTCGGCGGCGCCGGTGATGTCCTGAACCCCGGTGGCGTTGAAGCCACGTTCGGCAAAAAGCATGGCGGACGTCTCCAGAAGTCGCTCCCGCACGTCCAGTGGTGTCGAGTCGGTGTTTTTCGGTGGTCTGGCCATGCGATCCTCCAATTGTATATACTAACCGGTTGGTTAATAAACTATACCACCAGAAAGGCACGATGTAAACACGCAATTTTTATATTATAGGTTATAGGGGACAGCCTCCATTGTCCCTTATTTTTGTTGCCATTCAGTCATTAAATTGCTATACTCTGCCTATGCCACGACAATCACGCATAGTGGTGCCCGAGTGCCCGCATCATGTCACGCAGCGGGGAAATCAGCGTCGGCAGATGTTTTTCACCGAGGACGACTACCTGCTGTATCTCGCCTTGTTGCGGGAAACGTCGCAACGGTTTGGCGTGCGCCTGCTTGGCTATTGCTTGATGCCCAATCATGTCCATCTGCTGCCGGTGCCGATGGTCGAGGAGGCGCTGGCACGCGTGATGGGTCTGGTGCATCAACGCTATAGTCAATTATTGAACCTGCGTAATCGGCAGACAGGACATTGCTGGCAGAATCGCTATTTCTCCTGCCCGCTCGATGAGACCTACTTCATCCGGGCACTCCGCTATGTGGAGCGCAACCCGGCGCGCGCCGGGTTGGTGGTGTACCCCTGGGAGTATCGCTGGTCCAGTGCGTGGGCGCGTTGCATCGGCGATGATCCGTCAGGATTGCTGGATTTAACGGACTGGCACAGTGCCTGGCCCGGCGATGCCTGGCGGGAATATCTCAGTCTGACAGAGGCACCGGGGGAAATTGAAACCTTTCGCCTGGCGACCACCATCGGCCGACCATTAGGCACCGAGACTTTTGTACAACGTCTGGAAGAACAGACTGGACGGCGCTTGCATGCTGCCAACAAGGTCGGCCGTCCTCGAAAGGAATGACATACTCAAGCGAATAAATTGGGGACAACGGAGGCTGTCCCCTAAAACCAATAACAGTAGTATATATAAATGTGGTAAACGCTTGACAACCGTGGCAAAACCGGGTAGTGTTTTCGTTGAATTCAACTCAGGAGGGTTCTATGCGTAAGGGCTTTACATTAATTGAGTTGCTGGTTGTAATCGCGATTATCGCGATTCTCGCCGCCATTCTCTTTCCGGTTTTCGCCAAGGCGCGTGAAAAGGCGCGCCAGACGAGTTGCCTGAGTAATCAGCGGCAAATCACCACGGCCACGATGATCTATGTCCAGGATCATCAGGAGCTCCTACCCACCGCCGATGTCTTCTGGGGATCATTAGGACTGGACAAAGGCGTGTTGATTTGCCCCACCGCTGGAAAAAAAGTCACCAATGGCTATGGTGTGAACAGCAATATCGGTGGCTTGGCGCTGGGTGAGATCACCAAGCCGGAGACCACGCCGCTGGTGATGGACTGCACTGTCGCGAGCAACAACGTGGTCAATGCCTGGAACGAGGCGGATTACCGTCATAATAAGCAAGCGATCTACGGCTGTATTGACGGCCATACCGAGATCGCAAGTCAGGTCCCCGTGTTGCTCCTGCCGACGCAGGATCTCTTTGCCGGCCTGACCGCGCAGACGGGCACCCCACCGGGTTATGTCTGGGGCGATGCCACTGCCTCGGCGGCCAATTTCGATTATAACAAGTTGAATGCCGGCAACGGCTGGACGCGCACCCCCGCTGACAATATTTGGACCGACCAAACCGCACAGGGTGAGTATACCGGCTGCCCGCGGCACGGCGCGTATCTGTCCACTGACCCGCGGCTGACCTACAAACCCGCGCTCCTCGTGGTTTCCCCCTGGGGCGATTCGATGGAAGTGTGGCGCGATCTGGTACCGAGTGGGCAAACCGCCAATTACTGGTCGCTCTGGTGCGATATGACGGCGACCGTAGATTGCCGCTGGAGCCCGCGCGTGGAAATCCAGGATGACGCCGGTCAACCCATCATCCGCATCTATATGCTCCGTGCCGATCCGCTGTGGGGCGGTCCCGGGCAAGCGCGCGTGAACTGCGATACCGGCGCCAACGGCGGAACACAAATCGCCGCGAATGATGCCGATGTGGATGCCCTGATTGGGCAATCCGGGTATCAAACCTCTCCCGGCACCATGACGCAGATGCATTTCGGCTATGCCAATGGCAAGGTGTTGTTGCAATGGGGCGCCAAGTCCTGGGAATTCGCCGCGCAAAATCATGGCACGAAGCCCTCGAAACTCTACGTCTATGCCAACGGCTATCCCAATACGGCGATCTGGATGGCGAACTTGAAGTTCGGCTATAAATAATCCAGTAACCACCCCGGACATGCCTTCCACTCCCACCAGCATTGCGTGGGGGTGGAAGGCATTGTCTTGCATGTCGCCAACGTACGGATACATAGTGATTTTCAATGCCCACTACCGCACTTCGTACACGGGCTTTACTTGGCATAGCGCATTTGTTATAATTCACGGGTTTGTATGACCAGAGGCGGTGCAAGGCCGTCAGGGCCGGTGTGAAACCGGCCTATATTGTTGAGGAGGACTGTAATGAAACGAACCTGGCAGCCCAAGCGCCGCCGCCGCGCCCGTGTGCATGGTTTCCGCAAACGCATGAGCACCCTGGATGGCCGCCATGTACTCAGCCGCCGCCGCACCAAGGGCCGCAAGCGTTTGACCGTCTAATGCGGGCACACGCCATTTATACGTCCCTGCGTCGGCGGAGTGAATTCACCCCTGTCCATCAGCAGGGACGGCGGAAAGGGGACGCGTACCTGCAAGTGCGCGTCCTGCCGCACTCCATTGCACCTTATGTGCCGTCATTGGTACGTTTGGGTATTATCGTCAGCAAGAAATTCGGTTCTGCCGTGGCGCGTAATCGGTTCAAACGCGTCATCCGTGCGGCGATTCGTGCACTTGGACCGTTGTTGCGTCCAGGATGGGATATCCTGGTGCTCCCGCGAGCGGCACAGACCCTCACCAGTCGTGAAGCGGAGCACTCCCTGCAGGCTCTGCTGTGCGCGTTAGGTGTGCTAAGCGACCCGGTGGTGGAAGAAGAGGCAGGATGACAGGGAATCGACCTGCGCTTTCCATGGTGGCCCGCGGCCTGCTGGCGGCGATTCGCGCATATCAGCGTCATCTATCGCCGCGAAAACCGCCCGTCTGCCGCTTTATACCGACCTGCTCGAGCTATATGCGCCAGGCGATCGAGTATTATGGCGCATGGCGCGGACTCTGGATCGGACTTCGACGTCTCGCGCGCTGTCATCCCTGGTCGCCGGGGGGGTACGATCCGGTACCGGGCACGGCGCCCGATGACGCACCGCAAATTCACCCATGAATGGATAAACTTGTGCAGATAACTTCAAAATCCGTCGCACCTTCCGGCTTGAGCCGGCGGTGGCCGCTGTTGCTCATCGCGTTGGTGGTGGGCGTGGTGTGGCTTACCGGGTGCCCGGGTTTCCTTGGCAGCAAACCACCGATGTCCGCGGCACAACGCAAAGATCTCGCCGACCGCATGATTGCCATCGAGCAGATAAAAGACCCCAAAGCCCTTGATGCTCTGGCGCGACAATATAAAACCGAGATGGATGGCTCGGACAGTAAAGAGATCAAAGCGCGCGACACCCTGTTGCGCGCGTATGCCGCGGAATATGCCGAGACCGTGCTGCAGAGTACACCCGACTACACCGAGGCGCGCAGCCGCTACGAAAGCGTGCAAAAAACCGGCGGCGATCTGGCCTACACGAATTTAGCCTACTACCGCCTGGGCGTACTCGGGGCGCGCGGCAAACTTGATGGCCCGGAAGCCTCGATGAAAGCCGCAAAAAACGACTTTCGACGTCTGTCGAATGATCGCAACCCGATTCTGGTGCGCCTCCGTCCACAGGACGGCCAGTGGCAGATCACCCTCGCCGGCGAAGGTGGCCCCGCGACGTATCTCCCGAACGATGCCCGCCCGGCCGGCTCTGCCGCCGCCGCCGTCATCTTCCCCCGGGAAGGCGCTGCCGCAGTGCGCATGGAACTGGACCATCTCTATCGCATTGGCGGTGGGTTGGATCAGAGCTACTATATCGCCGTCGACAGCATCGTCAACGTCTTCAACCGCATCTCGCCCGGATACGGCATGGTGCTGGCGTTGATCTTCCTGGCCCTCTTTGTCAAACTGATCACCATGCCGTTGACGAACGCGTCTATGCGCGGTATGCGCGATATGCAGAAAATGCAGCCGCTGATCAAAGAGTTGCAGGAAAAATACCGTGACGACCAGGCCAAGTTAGCGGAAGCGCAGATGGCGTTGTATAAGGAACACAACGTCAGCCCGATGGGCGGGTGTCTGCCGATGCTGATTCAGCTCCCGGTGTTCATTATCGTGTATCAGGCGGTGCTGGTCTATTCGGCGGGCTTTGCCAATGCGCATTTTCTGTGGATTTCGAGCCTGGCGGAACCGAACCAGATCCTGCTGATCCTGTATGCGGTGAGTATGGTGGTCACGCAGTTATTGACCTCCACGCCGACGACGGACCCACAGCAGAAGATGATTCAACAACAGATGACGGTGATGATGCCGTTGATGCTGATGATCTTCCTGTCCACGATGGCTTCGGCCTTCATTCTGTACTGGCTCTTCCTGAACATCTTCAGTTCCGCCCATCAGTATTATCTGAAGTGGAAATACAAGCAAGAAGATGTCGCCGCCGCGCTGATGGCGCCCGTAGCATCCACGGCGCCGGCGTCAACGCCGCGTAAGAAAGGCAAACACGTATGACCGAGTTCATCCTCTCTGAGGAAGCACCGATCGCCCAGAGCGTTCTGTCCGATATCCTGCGCGAAATGGGGTTTCCGGCGGCTGTTGACGTCGAAGAGACGCCGGACCAGATTATCCTGACGGTGACCAGCGAACAACCCCTTGGCCTGCTCATTGGCAAGGGAGGGCAGACGCTGAACGCCATGGAATTGATTGTTAAACAAATTACCCAGCATCGGATGAAGGGCCATGGCAAGCATCTGATGATCGATGCCGAAGGATATCGCGAGCGCCATGCCGAACGCCTGCGCGAGTTAGCGCGCGATGTCGCCGACCGCGTGGTGGAGAGCGGGGAAGCCATTTCGATGGAACCGATGAACGCCCGCGACCGTCGCACGGTGCATATGGTGGTGTCGGAGATCGACGGGATCGCCACCTACAGCGCCGGTGAAGACCCCTATCGGTATGTTGTCGTCTGTCTACCCGGCCAGGAGCCGGAAGGCGCCACACAATAGGTGATGAGCCAGCGCAGGAACTCCAACCCTGGGACGCCATTCGGTGTCCCAGGGTTTTTTGTCCATTTCTGAGTTGCTCTGGAGTTTAACTCAATTACTGCAGGGGCTGCCACCAGCTTCACTTTAACTGAAGCTAAACCTGGCCTACCATCGTGCTCCCTCACCCCGTGCCCCTCTCCCAGCAGGAGAGGGGAATGCCGATCAATGCGGCCAGTTTCTGCGGCAGGTGGTCGGGAGCGGTGAGGAGGAAGTCGTTGTTGACGCGAAACACGTTCGTACAGGCGTCATCGGCAACTCAACTACTCTTCCCTCTCCCGCTGGGAGAGGGCCAGGGTGAGGGAGGCGGCGCCAGACAAGCCTGCCAGAGCCAAACCCACCCGCAACCCAAAGGGCTAAACTTCAGAGCGCTGGCTCACGGGGTTGTGGAAAATCGCGAAACCGCACACCCGCGCGTCGCGTCGCCTCTTTTCACCACCGGTTGTCTTTCGTCCCGGTCTGTGCTATCCTTCACGCGAATTGTCTGGGGGCAGCGCTCACATGCGTGGTGGCCGGTATGTCGCGTCTTTCTGTGATACTTGCACTTATCCGCCCTTATCGAGGACGCCTGGTCGTGGCGGTCTTGCTGACCATCATCTTCCATGCGAGCACCCTCGCTCCACCCCTGGCCCTTGGCTTCCTCATTGATCGCGTAGTGACCCCGGCGATGGCCGGACAGGCGGCGCTGTGGCGGCTGTTGCCGGTAGCCGTGGGGTTGTTTGTTTTCATCCCGCTCTGGAACGCCGTCCTCGCCACGATCAACCGCATTTTTATCGCCGCCATCGGACAGCGCATCGTGGTGGATATGCGCACCAACCTCTACGCGCATGTGCTGGCCCTGGATATGCGTTTCCATGCGAAAACCGGTTCCGGCCCCCTGATGAATCGTCTGATGGGCGATGTGGGCGTGGTGCAGAATCTGGTCACTGGAGAGACGCTGAGCATTATCGCCAGCGTGGTCGCGTTATTCCTGTATATCGGCATCGCCTTCACGTTGAAATGGCAACAGGCCACGGTGATGGTCATCGCGATCGGGTTAGTGGCCATGAGCTATGCGAAATATGCGCGCCTGATTCGCAGTGCGAATTTGGAACTGCGCGAGATTATGGATGATGTCTCCGGGCAACTGCAGGAGCGCCTGGCCGGGGTACGCCTGGTGAAGACCTATTGCCGCGAACGCGACGAAACACAAGCCTTCCTGGTGTCGACTGACCGCGCATTGCAGACCGGGTTGCGCAGCCAGATGCTCTCCGTTTCGCTCAACACCACAGCGCGCCTTATCGGCGGCCTCGGCTCAACGTTCAACTGGTGTTTATCCACCTATTTCATCATCATTCATGCCGTCACCACCTTCGGCGCACCGATGAGCTACGGGTTCCTGCTGGTGCTTGATACCTACTTTTGGGGCGCCATGAACCCGGCGATTAACCTGACTGTGGTAGGCGACAGCATTATGCAGGCGATGGCCAGTCTGGACCGCATCCTTGATGTGACGCGCCGGCAACCGGAGATTCGCGAGAATCGGAATGCTGTCGATCTTCCCGAAGCAGTGGGCGATCTCAAATTGGAACATGTGCATTTTTGCTATGAGACAGGAACACCGCTGTTCCAGGGACTGTCGCTGCACATGCCTGCCGGCAAAATGACCGCGCTTGTGGGGCATACCGGGTGTGGGAAAACGACGGTGACCAGCCTGCTGATGCGTTTATGGGATGTGCAGAGCGGACGCGTGACGATAGACGGATATGACGTGCGTGAGTTGACGTTGCGCAGCTTGCGCCGACATATCGGCGTGGTGCCGCAGGATGCTACCATTTTCGAAGGCACCGTCTACGAAAATATCGCGTATAGTCTGCCGGAAGCCACGCCGGAACAGGTAGAGGAGGCGGCGCGCGCGGCGCAAATTCACGATGTTATCATGCATCTGCCGGATGGCTATCAGAGTCTGCTGGGCAAGGGGGGGGTGCAACTCTCAGTGGGGCAGAAACAGCGCATCACTATTGCACGCGCCATTTTGCGCAAACCGGCGATCCTGATCATGGATGAAGCGACCAGTTCGCTGGACAGTGAATCCGAGGCCGCCATTCAGCAGGCGCTGAAGATCGTGCTGCGTGGGCGCACCAGCGTGGTCGTTGCGCACCGCTTGAGCACCATTGTTGAAGCGGACCAGATCGTCGTCATGGACGACGGCAAGGTGATGGAGATCGGCACGCACGATGAACTAATGGCGCGCGACGAGGGGTACTATCGCCACCTGTATGAAGAATTGCGGGGCCAGCACGCACCGGAGGTGGCGCTATGAGCGAACGCCGTCCCACTGTGCACCAACGCCGTCTGGATGCTATTCTCGAACAGTATCGTGATAAAGAGGCACGGCCCGGCGCAGAACGCCGACACCTGCTGCGCCTGTGGCGCGACTATGTCTTCCCCCTGCGCTGGCGCCTGCTGCTCGCGGTCTGTTTCACGCTCATCAACCAGGCACAACCCTTCGTATGGTCATATATGGCCAAAATCACCGTTGATGTGGTCCTGATGATCGGTCGCACCATTCCACCCGCGGAGGTCGCGCAGCATCTTGTATGGACCGCGTGGCTTTTCTGTTTTAACGCCGGTTTCCACCTGACGCTCATCTTTTCGAGTTATCAAAACAGTTATCAGATTACCCTGGTGGGACAACGGGTGGTCTATGAACTCCGTAAAGCGCTGCATGAGCGACTACAGGCGCTGCCACTCTCCTTTTTTGACAGCATTCAGACTGGCAAACTGTTGAGCGTGGTGGTGGATGATGTGGAGACCATCCGCCAGTCCGTGGCCAACACCGGGGTGCGCGTCGCCTCCAGTGCCATGACCCTGCTCATCGGCGCCGTGTTGGTCTGCGCCCAGGACTGGCGCGTTGGCATTCTCGTCCTGTGTGCCTTACCGTCTTATGTCATGACTTTCAAGTTCTTCCGCCCGCACATCCGCGATGCCAGTATCGCGGCCCGGCGCGCGACCGCGACCCTGTATGCCCGCATGGAGGAGCGCGTGTCGGGGGTGCGCACGGTGAAAGTGTTCGGTCGCGAACGCGCGGAGGTGCGCACCTTCACGGAATCTGTCAACGATTTGGCGCGCGTTACCATGCATCTGGTGCGTCTGGGTAACGGGCAGAACCTTATCGCCACTGCCATCAGTTCACTCACCACCGGGTGCATTCTCTATTTCGGGTTGCGGATGGTGCAGGGGGGCTTCTGGCAGTTGGGATCGGCGATGATGCTCTATGCCAATGTGGGCACCATGTTCGGCCCGGCGTTGATCATCGGCGATCTGGTGATTGAAGTGCAGCGCATCAGCGTGGTGATGCGGCGGGTGTTCGATATAATGGAGGCCGACCCCGAACCGCTGGATCGGGAACATGCCGTGCGTTTGAGAGATGCCTTCGGCGATATTGCCTTCGACCGGGTCACCTTCGCCTATCCCGGCGATGAAGCACCGACATTGCGCGACGTAACCTTTTTCGCACCTGCGGGCAAACAGGTGGCGGTGATGGGCCCCAGCGGTGCGGGGAAGAGCACCTTGCTGTATCTGCTGATGCGTTTTTACGACCCCGGAGACGGCGCCATCACCCTGGACGGGCGCGACTTGCGCGATGCCACGCTCCTCAGTTTGCGTGAGCGGATCACGCTGGTGATGCAGGAGCCGGTGATCTTCAGCGGCACCGTGGCGGAAAACATCCGGTATGGGCGTCTGGATGCCCGTGATGAGGAAGTGCGCCGCGCCGCGCGGGATGCCGACCTGCACGAGTTTGTGATGACGTTGCCCGATGGCTATGACACAGTGGTTGGGGAACGTGGCATGAGCCTGTCCGGTGGACAGCGCCAACGTCTGGCCCTTGCGGCCAGTCTGCTCAGCCGTCCGTCGGTCTTGCTGCTCGATGATACGACCAGCGCGCTGGATCCGATAACCGAAGCGCGGGTGCGAAAAACACTGAACCGCCTGATGGCCGGCCGCACCTGCTTTGTGGTGACCCACCGTGTGTCTACCGCGATGGCCAGCGATCTGGTGCTGGTGTTGGAAGACGGTCACGTCAGCCAATTCGGCCCTCCCGCGGAGCTCCTCACCGCGGATGGCCTGTTCCGCCGGGTGTACGAACAACAGAACCGGGAAACCGCCGATTCGCTCGAAGCCGGATAACAGAGACCAGTCGCGCGCGGCGATGCTTGCGTCGTGGTAGGTCAACAATTGACCGCAGTTGTCAGCTTGAAACACACACGCGTCCCCGTCCTCGGCGTAAAGTCGAAGTGGGGACGCGTGAGGTATGCATACAGATGATGGAGTTTACCAGCGGGAGCTGCTAGAACCACGGTTGCGCTGGCCCTGGAAGCAATCCGAGCAATACACGGGTTTATTGCCGGTGGGCACGAAGGGCACCTGGCAGGTTTTGCCGCAGGAGGCGCAAGTGGCCTGGTGCATTTCGCGCGGGCCGCCGCCGCCGCCACCGCGGCGATCGCCAAACCCACCCTGGGATTTCCGAATGGCACGGCACTCGGGGCAACGGCTCGGGGTGTTGGTGAACCCCTTCTGTTCGTGGAATTCCTGCTCGCCGGCAGTGAAGACGAAATTTTTGCCGCACTCTCGGCAGGCCAGGGTTTTGTCGGTGTAGCTCATGGCATGCACTCCTTGTAATGAATAACCGTCATCTGTGTTGCGATTTGGGTGGCGTTGGTGGTGCTATGCCGTGGCTAGAACAACCGGTACGAGGCCAAATCAGGCTAAACACTGTCGGTTTTAGCGGAGATATTTGTCCGCAATTGTAGTATAGCAATGGACTATAGCCGATGCAAGAGCTTTTCTCAATTTTTTCACAAAGTTTTCACGCCACTTACGACGATGATTTGCTCCTGTTTGCACTGGTTCTTTTTCTAATCAGACTGTTGGTCGCACTGTAGGCTTCTTTTTGGTTTGGCAGGACTCATACTCCGAAGAGCGAATAGGCATAACAGCGCGGCGAAACAATAGCATCGGCGCGATCTGTGGAGGAGGAAGATAATATGGCCGTTATCACAGGACTCTCCGGCAATGAAATGTATTGTCTGCATCAAAAAGGTTTCCGCTCCGGCGATCTGGTCATCGGAAACAGTATCTTTTCCATGGGATTCATCGGTGGGCTGGGCAGCGGTTTCAAAACGATGCTCGGAGGCGAAGTCACACAGGTCACAGACCTGATTCACGATGGGCGCATTAATGCCTATCAGCGGTTGCTGCAAGAGGCACAACGCCGGGGTGGCATCGGGGTGACCGGAGTAAGCAGTGAATTGCTCATGCATGCCGGCAACATCGAATTCCTTTCTATCGGCTCCGCAGTGCACCAGCAGACCGGTGCTGATACGTTGAGCTTCACATCATCAGCGGACGGACAGGAATTGTATTGCCAGATGGATGCCGGTTTTACCCCGGTCAAATTCGCCTTTGGCAACGTGGCCTATTCAATCGGCATCGGCGGCGGTATTTTTGGCGCATTGCGCAGCCTGGGGCGCGGTGAAGTCAAGGAATACTCGCAGGTGTTCAATCATACCCGTCACCTTGCATTGGAGCGGATTACGAATGACGCACGGAACGCACAGGCGAACGCCGTGGTCGGCATCCGCACCACTATCCTTCCCTTCCAGGGGATGCAGGAAATGCTGATGATCGGCACGGCGTCACGGCACGCACAGTTGCCCGCGCAATATACGCAACAACCCATCACCAGCGACCTGACAAATGAAGAGATGTGGAATCTGATCTACATGGGTTACATGCCCATTCGTCTGGTACTGGGGGTCTCGGTCTATTCCCTTGGATTGATTGGCGGCATCACCTCCGCCTTCAAAGCTCTGGTGCGTGGGGAGATCACGGAGCTGACCACGCTTATTTATGAAGCACGCGAGAATGCGCTGGCGCATATAACGCGCGATGCCGAGGCCTGCGGCGCTGACGATGTGGTGGGTGTGAAAACGTATGTCTATCAATTAGGCAGCGGTCTGATTGAATTCATGGCCATCGGCACAGCGGTGAAGAAGATGGATGGATTGGCCACCCTTTCTCCGAGTCTGCCCCCGCAAGCGATCATCCGCGATAAGGACACCTTCATCAATACCGCGGACTTGACGCTCAGCAGTTCGCTGAATGCCGGCATGTCGACGAGTTCCAGTTCGTCGGACTGATCATAACCGGCAGACGGACCCCGGAGCGGACGTAGCCCGCCCTATTCATTGCGAATAAGGCGGGCTACGTCCGTTGTTGTACCGCCAAGGGGCGCGCAATAAAGAGCAGAACGGTGATGCCGCTGAACAGCGCAAGCATCAGGCCCACGGCTTGCCAAAGGGTTTGCTGCGCCTGGGGGTAGAGAAGATGGAAGATAAAGATAGCGAGATTGCTCATGACCAGATAAAACAGGACATTACGTCCGAAGGCTTGCAAAATACGGAGCAACCATGGATTCGCCGCGGTTTTTCGCGAGAGCAAATAGTAGATATAGATAAGCAACGCCGGAGCCAGCAGCCACTCGAAGGAGGGGGGAAACCGGGTGGGAATTTCCCGCGTGAGTATATAATCGGCAAGGGTGACGCTGGTGGCCAACATGGCGACGACCGTCACCGTGGGATGCCAGTTGATGCGATAGCGCGCGAAGTAGAGTCCGAGTAGAAAATAGATGGCATATTGCGCGATAGGAAATGTCGCGATGGTATCCATCCCCACAATGATGCCCAGTCGCGGCGAATGAATTAGCCAATACGGGAAGGCGGTCATTAATAAGGAGAGCAGGCAAGCCAGCAGAAAGACCGGTCGTTGTTCCAGTAACCAGACGACGACTGGGAATGCCAGCAAACCGATGCCGATGAACAGCAGGTAGGCTAGCAAAAACTCCGCGAAGACCGGCAACCGTGAGAAAGTTGCGATCTGCAGCAATCCTCCCCAGCTCAAGTGGGGAGAATCCATGACCACATAATAGACACATCCGCACAGGTAATAAGCAACCAGACATTTGCCGGTCGTGATCAACATCCGGCGGCGGACCGCGGAGAATTGACGACTGAAATATGCGTGATAGCAGGAAAAACCGAAGGCAAACAAGAGCCCGGGAAAGATGACCAGGTGGTTATGCGCGAGTAATACGGCGGCGACTTCATGTCCGGCGCTGATCCGGATAAACGCGAGGAGGTGACCGAGGATCATCAGAATGGTGAAATAGCCTTTAAACACATCGATAGTGAAATCGCGTGCGTATGCATTGGTAGGGGATGTGCTTCGGGCATCATCACACGTCGTTAGTTCCCGCGTGGGTTCGAGCCGGGGATCTCGCAGAACACTCTCACTCGCCATGGTTAACATCCTGCTGCTCCTCCAAAAACGACTCAAAGAGTCCGGGTGAAAACTTGCAGTCTTCCGGAATTGATAAGAACTGCAGGAGTTGGTCGAAGCGCTATGCGTACCGAGCATACAGCGGGCTGAGTATTCATTTGTCATTTTCCATGTTTTGGTTCGCAAATTCACATCCTGCGATGATCATTTATCGTGATGGAATCCGGAGACACCTCTCGCCAGGATTATTCATGAAGTAATTGACTGCCGGGCTAACCCGCATGATTCATGTGTTCATGAATCATACAGGCTCAAATGCCTTGACGCTGCGCACACTTTACGCCACAATGCAGCCAGATCCCCTGGTATTCGGGGTGGAAGGTTTTTGAGAAGAGCGATGCGGATTACGCGAGGGCTGGTAAGCCTGCTTATATGCTGGTGGCTGGTCATGGGTGGAACGGGCTTCGGTTCGTATCGCCAGACGATCAGAAATGATGGCGTGTTGCAGAGCTATACCTCGGCAATCGACCAGTCACGGCAGTCATACGGACTTTATGTACCGGCAAGTTATGCGAATTTCCCTTCTCATCCGGTGATCTTTATTGGTCACGGGTTCTCGCGCGACGTGCAACCCAGCGCGGCCTTTTCCAGTTATAGCAAACAATTCGCCGAGCAGAACGGGGTGGTGCTAGTGAACCTCTATGGTCGCGGCAACACCTTTTACGATGGCATCGGAGAAGATGACTTCACTCAGGTGCTGACCGCTCTCCGTCAGGCCTATGCCGTGGACATGACCCGCCTGTACTTCGAAGGGGCGTCAATGGGCGCCACCGGCGCGTATCGCCAGGGTGTGCGTCATCCCGATTTGCTGGCCGCGGTGGGTGGTGCGGATGGCTGGGGAGATTATCGCGAATGGTATAGCCACTGGTATGGCCCAACATGGGATCCCACCTATGTGGACCTCTGCCGGTTGCCGAACCTGCAGATGGCGTCCTGTGTCGATGTCGCGGAGGGCGCGACCTGGCAACACCTCTTCCTTATCGCCGATACCAATGACAGCACGGTCTGGCCCTGGAGCACATATAACCTGCACACGCGACTCACGCAACTTGACGACGCGACGCCGGAAATTGATTACGTGCATACTCTGGTGACCAACAATGGCGGACACTGTGCCGGCTATGACCAGGCCAAACTCTATCCCTATTTCCTCAGTAAGACACTAACGCGGAACCCCACGCATGTCGTGGTGAAGACGACGCGTTTGAAATACGGGAAGCAGTATTGGGCGAGTATTGATCGCCTGTTGACTGCAAATAGTTTCGCGACCCTTGACGTGCGAGTCAATCGGGGAAAAGTGCTGGTCACCACCAGCAATGTCCGGCAATTCACCCTGGCCGTGACCGCAATACAGGTGAGTTTTCCGGTGATGTCGATCACCATCAATGGTCGACTCAGTTATTTCGGTCGCGCGATCCCGGTGACGATGAGCGCGAAATTGGCTGCCGACGGCCAGTCTACCGGGGCGTATAGCCTGACCTCGCCCGCCCACGGACGTCTTAAAACCGCCGCACTGGAAGGACCGATCGGCGACGCGTATACCCATCCCTTCACGGTGGTTTACGGCACCAGCGGCGACAGTGTGGAACAGGCCCAGGATCTGCAGGAAGCGCAGTCCTTTTGCAACCGCTGGAATAGCTGGATGCACGCCGGCATCACCGCGCATGCCGACAGTGAAATACTGGATGACCCGACGCTGAGCACCGGGAAGAATTTGATCCTGTTCGGCACGGAAGACAGCAACCTGCTACTGCAGGCGTTGCGCGGCGCCCTGCCAATTGTCGTGGCGGCGACCGGCATTACGATCGGCAACCGGCATTATTCCGGCACGCGATATGGCGCGTATTTCATCTTTCCCAACCCCACTGATGCCGGGACCTACGTCGTGGTGAGTCATAATACGGTGCCGGGAAGTGCTGAGAAAGACCTGGAAGCGCTCCCCTGGTACTGGCCCGATTACGTGATCTTCGATGCCCAATGGCCGGCGCAAGCCAGTATACAGGCCTCGTTAAACTATCTGCCGGATAGTTTTATCGAGGCCGGCTATTTTGACGGCGAATGGAAATTACGCCGCCCTGATGTAGCCCTTGGCGTCGATGCCGCCCATCTGGTGGGGGTCGACCAGTTCGATATACGCGGGAAACAAGCGGTGCGTCAGGTTGCCGGCAGTGGCGGCGCGCACTATACTTGCGTGGTGCGGAACGCCGGAGTGGACGACGATCGTTACTTGCTAACCGCCACCGCCGACAGCACCGGAACGGTGACGATCATGGACCAGGCAACCGGCGCCAATGTGACAGCCAGCGTATTAAGCGCGGCGGGCCTGCCGGTCTCCTGCGCGGCGGGTGCGACCCGCGTCTTCGACATCATCGTCGTGCCAACGGCGACTCTGGTCGCGGGCGCCGCCCATTCTGCCGTGTTCACTGTCGTCTCCTCAGCAGACGCGGTGGCGGCGGATCGCGTGCAGGCGATCACGACACGGTGATCATACGCCGGGGGAACTGTACCCCACATGTAATCGATGCATGTCATAAAGGCACACGCCATGTCCTCTACCTCTCAACAACAAGACGAACAGGATCCTGGTCTGCGCAACCTGTGGCGCTTCATGCGCTTTACCCGACCATATTGGTTGTGGGTCGTGATCGGATGCGTAACCGGGCTAGTGCGCATGGTGTTAATGCTCTACATGCCCTATTTCATTGGCCGAATTATCGACCAGGTCATTCTGGCGAAGGGGCCGGTGGAGGGGCGACTGCATACGATGTGGATGATGCTCATCCCGTTCGGCGTATTGCTGGGCATCCATGCGGTGGCAACCATGGGACGCATGTACTGGGCGCAGATCGCTACCGTCAACGCCATCCGCGATATCCGTTTTCACCTCTTTGACCACCTACAGCGCCTGTCGCTGGCCTTTCACATCGAACGCCCTTCCGGCGCCATCGTCTCGCGGGTCATGAATGATGTGAATGCCGCGCAGTATATTTTCGATTTGATTTTTATTCAAGCGTTCCAGGTGACCTTCAACGCCATTATCATCTGCAGTTACCTGGTGATTAAGGATTGGCGTTTGGCGTTAGTGTCTATTTCCACGGTACCGCTTTTTGTCATTACCACGCGCCTGGTCAGCCGCCCCATGCGTCAGGCGAGTCGCCAGGCGTTGGAGACGATGTCCAGCATTTCCGGTTTTCTCCAGGAACGCATGGCCATGATTCGCGAGGTGCAGGCCTTCACCGCGGAGACTAAGGAGAAGCGCCAGGTTCGGCGTGAAGTGGAGACGTTGAAAAAGTATGCGCTGCGCCAGCAACTGTTCACGGCGGTGCTCATCGGCGCCTCGGAGATCACGCGGTTTCTGGGCAAAGCCATCTTTCTCTGTTATGGCGCCTATCGGGTCATCTTTGGCGGCGTGCCTCTGGGGGTCTTCACCGCGTTCAACTTCTATCAGGATATGCTGCTTGGTCCCTTCGAGTTTTTCGCCAACCTGTTCACCCAGATCCAAACCGCGGCGGCGGCGGCTGATCGCGTCTTTGAATTCTTCGATACCGTACCGGCGATCCAGGATGCCGCGGGCGCCAAACGCCTGGCCGCGCGACGTCCACCAGCGGTGACCTTCGAGCAGGTGTCCTTCAACTATCCCAGCGCCAATCCCGTCGCCGTTCTCAATGACATTTCGCTGGAGGTGAAACCAGGCTGGCGAGTGGTGCTGGTGGGGGAGAGCGGCGCCGGGAAATCGACACTGATGAATGTGTTGCCGCGCTTTTATGATATACAGCGTGGGCGCATTCTCATCGACGGTCAGGATATTCGAGCGGTGACCATGCGCTCGCTGCGTCAGGCCATCGGCATCGTACCGCAGGAACCGGCGCTCTTCACCGGCACGATCTGGGAAAATATCCTCTATGGCCGGCGTGACGCCCCGGAGGAGGAGGTGCGCGCGGCAGCGCGCGCGGCGAACGCTGACGAATTTATTCAACAGTTGCCGCAGGGGTATGAAACGATTGTCGGGGAGCGTGGCATCGGTCTTTCCGGGGGACAGATTCAACGCATCGCCATTGCACGCGCCTTCCTGAAGGACCCGAAAATTCTGATAATGGATGAGGCTACCTCCAATCTGGATGCCCTCAGTGAAGCGCTGGTGCTGCAGGCGTTGGATCGTCTGGCGCATGGCCGCACCACGTTTATTATCGCTCATCGCCTTTCCGTGGCGCGCGAGGCGGACTTGATCGTCGCCTTACACGCTGGCCGCATTGCGGAAGCCGGCACGCACCCCGAACTCCTCGCGGCGGGCGGCCTGTATGCCGCGCTCTGGGAACGGCAGATGGTGGGGTCGGGGTAGCAGGGAACTGTACAAGTCAATAGTGAATTTACAACGTTTACCGCGCGAGGGATGCTCATCCATTCATTACGCTGACCCTCACGCTGCCAGTCAGCTTTGCGCGCTGCCCGGTCCGCGTGGTAGAATACGCGCGATGACACCAATGACTATGCATGATGTGAATCCTACCCCCACACCGCGTCAGCGCGTGGTGCTGGTGACCCTGGAAAACCCCGAGTTGGCCTGGGAGGAATCCCTGGAGGAGTTGGAACGCCTGGCGGATACGGCCGGTGCGCAAGTGGCGGCCACGTTGAAGCAGAAACGGCAAACGCCTGACCCGCGCACCTATGTGGGCAAAGGGAAAGTCGACGAACTGCGCGAGGTGCTCGAACGTGGAGATGCCAATCTGGTCATCGTTGATGGCGATCTGGCGCCATCGCAGCAGCGTAATTTAGAGAAAATTCTCGACGCGCAGGTGATGGACCGGACGGGATTGATTCTGGACATCTTCGCTCATCGCGCGCATACCGCCGAAGGGAAACTGCAGGTGGAATTGGCGCAATTGGAATATCTGCTGCCGAGATTAACCAATATGTGGT
>Ga0118677_10000906_pt1 | contig 63445 bp, 67 predicted proteins | sample AliMusrvi5mmetaG_FD_86154 | JGI IMG/M metagenome (GOLD analysis project Ga0118677, IMG submission 86154) | reverse complement strand
GTACAACAACACTAGAATACACACGGCATTGAAAATGCCGCCTATGCAGTTTGCTCAAAAACTAGCGGCGGCGTACAATACAGGAGACAAGGTTAGTGTCTGACGAAAGGGGGGAAGTACAAATTGTTAGATTCTCCATGGTGCTTCTGAATTGAAGGTGGCACCATTCATAAGTAATAGACTTCCTTCATTATTTTTATTGGTAGTGAGAACCGTTTGTAAACAACTTATCTGGCAATAGCATACCATCTTTGTCAAATATTGTGCGTGATAATGATAATTGCGATAGACGAATATGGCTCTACTAGGCCACAGCGACATTTAAAAACATATTTTGTTCGTCACAATTGACAAAGTTATACAAAAAAGTATACTGGTAGTATGCAAATAAAGAACATCGGTTTAGCAGAAAAACTCATAAAGTCAGGCTTCACAGAGAAAGAGGCTAGAATATACGTCGCGGTGCTTGAATTGGGCGGAGCATACCCATCAAAAATTGCCGAATATACTGACATTAACAGGAGTACTGCCTACCACATCCTGACCACACTCTCTATCCGTGGTCTTATCAATGAGATCGAGAAGAAAAGCAAGATCTTCTACCAAGTCGATAGGCCAGAGAAGATGATTCGCTATTCAGAAGGACGAATAAGACGTGTACATGAGGAATCGGATCAGATGAAATCAATTCTGCCAGACATTGAGGGTCTTTATGGTGCACTAGGGACTCGTCCGAAAGTTTCCTACTACGAAAACATAGAAGGGATGATGGCTATCTACGATGATATGCTCGCCACAAACAAAAAATATGAGATGCTGGCATGGTCTAACGCCGCGGAATTGGAAAATGTGTTCCCGCAAAAGTTTTTTGAGAATTTTAGGAGAACAAAAGAACAAATCGGTATAACAACGAAGGGAATAATACCCGATACGGAATCTGATAGGACTTATAATGAGCGGCTATTCAAGGGCTACAAAAAAGAAGTGGTACCAGAATTTAGGCATATAAAAAAGGAAAAGTTTCCATTCAAAGGTGAGGTAACGATATATGGAGATAATAAAATTGCCATAATCAACCTGAACAAAGAGTATCTAACAGGCACAATCATTGAAGATGAGACTATACACAATATGATGAAGCTAATATTTGAGCTCTCATGGAATTCTGACCTAGTAAAAGAGTAGGTCTTTTATTTCATAGCCAAATCTGCTACATTAACCCTATTAATAGTTAACTTCGCCTTCAGATAGGCAGAGTTGAACGCCGCCTTTATGTGGCGCGCTCATTCAAAGCTGAAATCTGTAGGCGACACATTCGCATGACAAAGAAAGAATACTCGATCGATTTCGGCGGTAAGAAGCTTACGGCTGAATTCAACGACTTAGCAGATCAAGCCAATGGCGCGGTGATGTTGCGCTATGGCAACACAGTTATCCTCGCAACGGCGGTTATGGGTCGCCTCAAGGATGGAGACTTTTTTCCATTGACGGTGGATTATGAGGAACGCTTTTACGCAACCGGCCGCATCTTGGGCTCACGCTTCGTCCGTAGAGAGGGAAGGCCTTCGACAGAAGCTATATTGTCCGGTCGCATCGTCGATCGCACGATCCGTCCTCTCTTCAATCAGCAGACTCGTAATGAAATACAGGTCATATTGACAACGATTTCTATCGACCAAGATGATCCGGATATTGTGGCTGTTATCGCGGCCTCGCTAGCACTCGGAACCTCGGATATTCCTTGGAATGGTCCAGCTTCGGCTGTCCGTATTTGCAAAAACAGTGAATGGATGATTAACCCCGACTTCAAAGCTCGTGAAGACGCCGGTATAAATCTCGATCTCTTGGCTTGTGGTAAAGATGGCATGATAAACATGATCGAAGTATCCTCGAAGGAGGTTGGTGAGGCTATGGTAAATGAAGGCTTGGCACTCGCTTCCGCTGAAATCGAAAAGATCCAGGCTTGGCAGAAGATGATCATTGCTGAAATCGGCAAAAAGAAGACGGTTATCGAACTTCCAGAGGCAACCCCTGGCACGCAAGAGCTTTTCGACGCCGAGATAGCGCCTTTGCTGGAAAAATATGTCTTCTGCAATGAACCTGGTAAAGAAAAAATACATGAATTGCATGATAAGTGGACTGAACTCTTCGCAGAGAAGTTTCCAGAAGGAAATGCGGCCATGGCCGATGATATTTTCGAGGAAGCGATCAATAAAACCATCCACGATGGTGCCATAGACAAAAATAAGCGTGCTGATAACCGCGATTTCGACACTATCCGTCCTCTGTCGGTGCAGGCTGGTGGTGTATCTCCAGTGTTGCACGGATCTGGTATCTTCTATCGTGGTGGAACGCACGTCATGTCCGTCCTCACCCTTGGTTCTCCAGGTGATGCTCAAGTTATTGAAGGTGTAACTGTGGCTGAAAATAAGCGTTTTATGCACCATTACAATTTTCCGCCTTTTTCAAGCGGTGAAACTGGCAAGGTTGGCGGTGTAAATCGTCGCGCTGTAGGTCACGGCGCTCTCGCAGAGAAAGCTCTCTTCCCGGTCATTCCAGAAAAGGATAAATTCCCTTACACAGTTCGTCTGGTATCAGAATCTTTTGCTTCAAATGGTTCAACTTCCATGGGCTCTGTCTGCGGATCTACACTCGCACTCATGGACGGCGGTGTTCCAATAAAAGCCCCTGTCGCTGGTATCGCTTCAGGACTTATGATGCGCGGCGGCGGTTCAACCGGCGAAAAACTTGAATATAAGCTCATGACCGACATCCAAGGTCCAGAAGATGAACATGGTGATATGGATTTCAAGGTGGCTGGTACTCGCGAAGGTATAACTGCGGTGCAAATGGACGTGAAAGTCGGAGGTATTCCTCTTAAGATTCTCGCTGAAGCTTTCGAGAAAGCAAAAACAGCTCGTTACCAGATAATCGATGTCATAGAAAAAGAGATTGCCAAGCCTCGTGAGAAAATATCTCCAAGCGCTCCAGAGATTATTGCTATGAAGATAACACCTGACCAGATCGGTCTAGTTATCGGTTCTGGAGGTAAGACAATCAACGAGATTCGCGATGTCACCCATGTTGAAGACATAACTATAGAAGATGACGGTTCAGTATTTATCACCGGAAAGGCTGGTTCTGCTGAAAAAGCTCGAGAAATCATATTCAATATGACTCGTGAATACATGCCTGGCGAGAAATTCGACGGGGAAGTCACTCGTCTTATGGACTTCGGTGCCTTCGTCAAGATCGGACCAAACGCAGAAGGACTTGTCCACGTCTCCGAGATTGCTCCATTCCGCGTCGAACGAGTTGCTACATACCTCATAGAGGGAATGAAAGTCCCGGTCACAGTGAAAGAGGTTGATGAGAAGGGAAGAATAAATCTCTCCATCAAAGCCGCCAATCCTACATTCTTTACGAAGAAGGACGAACTGCCGGCTCCTCCAAGACCGCCACGCACTGATTTCAAGAAGAGATACTAAAAAAAGCCGCGCGAAAGCGCGGCTGTTAGTTTTTCAACTGAATTCCAGCTATAATATAGCTCATGGAAGAAAACAAAGATTCTCAACAAGCTCAGCAGACACCACAACCAGAAAATCCTCCGATTCAACCGCTCAAACCTCTTCGTACATACGAAGGTGATGTCGCCAATATCTTGGCAAAAAGAAATACTTCGGCAGTCACCATAGCTTTGGCCGAAAGTAAGAGAAGCAAAGGTGGTGAAATACTCGGTAATAGAGATGACTTGGATTCGAGTCAAACTGGCAAGAAAATAATAATCATAGTCATAAGTTTACTCATAGTTGCAGCTGGTATATTTGGTGCTTATTATCTATATAGCATTAGTCCATTGGCACCATCACCAGTCGTACAAAAAATAGTACAGGGATATAGTTCTGTTATTCCAGTTGATTCTCAAACTGTCATAAAAGTCGATCCAACCGCTCCCAACGACATGCGAGATAAAATTGCAGCTGAAATCACAAAAAACCAAGCTCCAAATACAATCCGAGAGTTAGTCCTAGTCACTACAGACAATACCAATCCCAAAAACCCTGTCACTAGACGCATTCAGACACAAGACATAGCTACTGCTATGAGTATCAGTATGCCAGATATACTGTATAGATCACTGACACCTAGCTGGTTATTGGGAATATATGCAAACGCTTATGGTCAAAAGAGTTTCTTCGTCGTCGCTACCAATAACTTCTTTCAAAACGCTTTCGCCGGCATGCTCCAATGGGAAAATATTATGGCCGACGATCTAAAATCTTATCTAGTTCCAGTCACTATAAACGATATCACCAACACGCAGACAATTGTTCCAACCGCAACATCTACTATGGCGCCAGCCACATCTATATATACAACTCTGCGCGGACAATTTGTGGATAAAATAATAAAAAATAAAGACATCCGAGAGTTCGTCGCCAGTAATGGCAAGATAATCTTCTTGTATTCATTCTTAGACAATACTCGCATAGTATTCGCTTCCGACGAATCTTTGATTGCGGAAATAATGACACGCCTTGAAAAACAAGCAAATATGCGCTAAGCTGTGGCTGTCATGAATACAAAAGACCTAAAACACTTTGAGGATCTACTCTTAGCGGAAAAAGTCGAACTAGAGGAGGATCTTGGGGAAGTAGCCAAGAAAGACACTCACAATCGTGGTGGTTGGGAGCCAACGGCCGGAAATATTGAAGTTGATACAGCCGATGAAAACGAGGTTGCGGATAAATTCGAAGAGATAGAGGAAAACACAATCATCGCAAATCAGTTGGAAAACCAGCTTATAGAAGTCAAAGCAGCTTTGGATCGCATAAAAAGCGGCAAATTCGGTATCTGTGAAAAATGTGGTAAGACGATAGATCGTGGAAGACTCGAAGCAAATCCGTCCTCAAGAACCTCGATAAAACACGATCATAAATAGGAAAATCCCGCCAGAAGCGGGATTTTTGTTCGGTCTTCATTAAAATTGAAGAATTTTTGAACTTTTCTTGAACAAAATTTGAACTTTTCTGCACGAATATTTTAACTCGATAGCTTATGCTAGTGGCATGAGTATTGCTCAAACATACAGCGCGCAACTTGTCGGCTTGGAAGCCGAAATCATAACTATAGAAGTAGACATCTCAAACGGTTTACATGCTTTTTCCGTTATCGGACTCGGAGATCGCTCGGTTGAGGAATCAAAAGACCGCGTTTCTGCTGCAATAAAGAACACCGGTTTCATATCTCCAAAACAAAAGAATCAGAAATTGGTGGTTTCTTTGGCACCAGCCGATGTTCGCAAAGAAGGTCCGGCTTTTGATCTGGCTATCGCGATCGGTTATCTGATTGCAGCTGAAGAAATCAAATATAAAACAAAGGAAGCAGGTGGAGTAAAAGGAATTTCTGAAAACATCTTTCTTGGTGAGCTTTCATTGGAAGGAAATATCCGTCGTGTAAGCGGTGTCTTACCGATGCTCTTCTGCGCCATAAAAAATGGTTTCAAAAGTGCCTTCATACCTGCAGAGAATTCTCGTGAAGCTTCCTTAGCACAAGGGATAGATATATACCCAGTCTCCAATTTGTCCGAAGTTGTTGACCATATAACTGGCGCAAAAACACTAGAAAAAATCTGCATGAATAATCTGTTCAGTAATTTGGTCAATGGAAAAATCGTGGGGGCCGGCCTAGCAGAAAACAAAAACAATTCCGACATCGACATGGCTCTTGTAAAGGGAAATGAAGTCGCCAAAAGAGGCTTGGAGATTGCTGCGGCCGGTGCACATAATATGCTCATGTATGGATTGCCTGGCACAGGCAAGACTATGTTGGCTCAAAGTTTTCCGTCCATATTACCACCACTTTCATATGAACAATCGATAGAAGTCACGAGCATACATTCAGCAGCACGCGCTCTAAACTCCGAACTCATAACTAGTCCTCCTTTTCGCGCACCGCATCATACCGCATCAAATATCTCCATTATTGGCGGAGGGGCTTTACCAAAACCTGGAGAAATCACCTTGGCTCATCGCGGAGTTTTATTCCTAGATGAATTTCCGGAATTCGACCGCCAAACTATAGAAGCATTGCGTCAGCCATTGGAAGAAAAACAGATCACGGTATCACGCGCAAAAGGAAGTCTGACTTTTCCTGCACAGACGATATTGTTGGCCTCAATGAACTCTTGTCCCTGCGGAAAACCGAAGAAAAAAGGCTGTATCTGCAGCGAATCGATGATCAGGAATTATTGGCGAAAAATATCCGGTCCGATTGCGGATCGCATCGATATCTGGGTGCATATAGATACCGTGGAATATAAAAAATTGGCGGCGATGAAAACGGTGGCGGCACCAGAACCGGCCACTACTCAAACAGAAACTCGATGGAATTCTGCCAATATGGCCGCGCGCGTACGCAAAGCCCGCGAAAAACAAAGAGAGCGTTTCGCAAAGATAGGTCGACCTATATATTTCAATAGTGAAATGAATGCCGCCGACATTGAAAAAACTATCGTCATGGATGATCGAGCGCGTTTTGCAATCGAGACTTCAGCGCGCAGGTTCAATCTATCAGGTAGAGCCTTTCACCGAATAATGAAAGTGGCTAGGACTATAGCTGACCTCGATGATATTGAGATCATCACACAAAGACAAATACTGGAAGCTCTGCAATTCCGAAAGAAAAACTAGAGATGCGCGCGCGTTTGAGTGTGTTGAGAATCTAGTTCGGATAATTCACACAAGGATTCTGGGCTCCACGAACTTCGAAGTGGACATGTGGACCAGTTGTGAGACCGGTCATTCCTATATAGCCGAGTGTTTCACCTTGGCTGACATAATCTCCAGCAGATACAGCGGTATGGGACATGTGAGCATACAAAGTTTGTGAGCCATTGTCGTGGGATACGACCACAAAATTGCCGTAGCCACCATTCCAACCGCCAGTGCGCGATATGATAACAGTTCCAGCATGAGCCGCGTGTAGAGGAGTGCCGACTGGAGCCGCAATATCTATGGCATTATGTCCGTGCAAACCTTGAGACAGGCGTCCACCGATAACTGGGCAACTATAGTAACCAGCTGGAGCGGTCGGATAATTCCAACCATCGAGCAGAGGCTCATATATACCTTTTGGTTTCTTGGTCACAGTCGATTGAGCATTGTGGATCGCTTCAGCCGAAGAAAGTTCTCCATCTGGTATCAAGATAGACTGTCCGACCATCAAAGAAGATGATAATGTCAGGTCATTATAAGAAAAAATATCGTTTACATCGGCGCCATATTTCTTGGCAATACCTTGGATAGTGTCGCCTTTCTTGATGGAATACATAATTCCGGAGATAGGCAAGATAACAAGCGTCTTACCTGGCTGTAATATCGACTTGCTCGTGATATTGTTTGACCATAAAACTGTGTTAACAGATACTCCAAACATCTTGGCAACACTGGCAACTGTATCTCCACTCTGTACAGTATATATACTGATCTGGGTATTCGTCGGAACCGTACTGCTACTATCGCCGGTTGAAGCTATATCTGCAATCAATGTATCTCCAGAACCTATCGGTGTGACATCACCGGCCTTGTAAGGATTTGGGTCTATATTTGAAGCCGCTTGAAGCAAGGCTATGTTCTGGGAATTGGAAGAAGAAGCCAATTGGTCGGTTTTTGCCGACACTGGTTGATCCCATAATGAAGCTAAAAAAGAAAAAAGACTGGTATTGGCGGTCTTGGTCTGTAATATAGTTGGCAAACTGACGGCTATGATAAAGACGATAGCCCAGATAAGTGAGCGTTTTGTCGAATTTTTTGTATCTCCATGATTTGAATTGTGGCTTTGTTGAGCCATATAATCTATATTGAATTTAAGGTAACCTTCTTAGAGTAGCAGGGTGGCGGCCATTGTCAATGACCAGTATGCACATGATATGAACAGTTCATATCCGTGCTAATATACCCGCATGCTCAATCCCGCCCAACAAAAGGCTGTGGAAACTACTGATGGTCCTTTGCTTATTATCGCCGGAGCTGGATCAGGAAAAACCAAGGTTATAACACATCGTATTTTGAACCTGATCAAGAAAGGCATAGCTCCGCGCTCTATCTTGGCTATTACATTCACGAACAAAGCCGCAAACGAGATGAAAGATCGTGTTAGTGCACTCTTGGCCGAAGATAAGGCTCTTAATAGGCCTATTTCCATGAACACGGACTGGCGTGAGAGACCTTTTGTGAGCACATTTCATGCCTTAGGTGTACATATCATCCGAGAAAATGCTCAGCTTATCGGGCTGACGAGGCATTTCACCATATATGACCGTGGAGATTCTAGGCGCGCAGTGAAGGAAGCTATGGCGCAATGTTCTCTGGATCCAAAAGCTCATGATCCTGGGACTATATTGAATATGATATCGCGCGCAAAAGGAGATGGTATGAGCCGACTGGAGTATTTCGACCATGCAAAAGGTTTCGTCGAAGAGATGGTCGCCAACATCTGGGAAAAATACGAGAATATTTTGGCAAAAGAGAAGTCGTTGGACTTCGATGACCTGCTTCTGAAGACGGCATTGCTGCTAGAAAAATATCCAGATGTGAAAAACCACTATGCCGAGATCTGGAAATACATTCACATCGACGAATACCAAGACACTAACCGAGTCCAATACAAGATCGCGCGAGCTCTCGCGGAAAAAAGCCGAAATATTTGCGTGGTGGGTGATGTCGACCAAAATATCTACTCTTGGAGAGGTGCGACTATAGAAAACATCTTGAATTTCGAGAAAGATTATCCAGAGGCGACCGTCGTCACACTGGAAAAGAATTATAGGTCGACAAAAACTATCTTGGCGGCAGCGAATTCTGTCATTTTGAAAAATAGAATGCGACGCGAAAAGACTTTATTCACTGATAATGAGCATGGCGAGAAGATCGCACTCATAGTTTCTTACAATGAGACCGAAGAAGCTCGCGCCGTCGCCGACGAAGCTCGCAAACTTATATCCACTGGCACTTCACCCAGCGAAATAGCTGTTTTGTATCGTGCAAATTTCCAATCACGCGTTTTGGAGGACTCATTTATAAAAAAACAAATACCTTATCAGCTACTTGGTGTGAGATTTTTCGAAAGAAAAGAGGTGAAGGATGTTATTTCGTATATACGAGCCGCATTGAATCGAGATAGTTGGGGCGATATCGCACGCATTATAAATATTCCACCTCGCGGGATAGGGAAGGTGACATTGGCGAAGATTTTATCAGGAATGACGACCGAGGGTGCTGTGCAGACCAAACTCTCCGGCTTCTGGAAACTTCTCGACGATATACGCGCCGAAATCGCTGAAAAAAGCCCAAGTGAAGCCGTAAAATTCGTTATCCAAGAAACCGGCATAGAGCGTATGTATCGCGAAGGAGTGGGGGATGATGAAGAACGCCTGCTCAACGTGCGCGAATTGGTAACCGTCGCCGCACAGTATGATTCATTAAAAGGCGAGACTGCCATCGAAGCATTTTTGGAAAATGCCGCACTGGCAACCGATCAAGATGAGCTGGAGAAAAAAGAAGATGCGGTGAAACTCATGACCGTGCATGCCGCGAAAGGTTTGGAATTCGAATATGTTTTCATCGCCGGACTTGAGCAGGATCTTTTTCCATTTAAACATATGAACGACGCCGAGATTGACCAAGCCGGTGAGGAAGAGGAACGACGACTCTTCTATGTGGCGCTCACGCGCGCAAAAAAGAAACTTTTTTTGAGCAATGCCATCATCCGCACGGTTTATGGAGCACAAAGAGTGAGCGCACCATCGGAATTCATCGCCGATATAGAAAAAACTTTGATCGAAGAAACTGCGCCAGAGAAACCGAGTGGTGCAAAAGCGATATTTATAGATTTTTAGTGGTTTTCGCTCCATAACCGTGAAAATAGCTCTTTTTTTTACAGATTTTCACGGTTATGTTGACATAATCGTGAAGAAAGCTATAATGTGCGTATTATCCACCTTTAATCGGATTACATGGCAAAGACATTAAACATCTTCAATAAAATAAATTTGCTTAGAAATAGGTACTACAAAGCATCTATAGGTAAAGAGTCTCTCATAGCCCTTATCTCTGAGACGGAAGTAGCGGAACAGGTATATAACTCAAATGCCATAGAAAATAGCACTCTTACACTGGAAGAAACAGAGAAGATACTTCTGCAGATTGATTTAGATAGATATATCAATGAACGAGAGGTCTTCGAGGCAAAAAATCTGGCTCGAGTCGTGACTTACATAGATAAAAAAGCAAAGGAACAAGAAATAACTCTCGATGTTATTGCATCTCTTCATAAAATGCTCCTTTCAAATATCCGCGATGATGTCGCCGGAAGATTTCGTAAAGATAATGAGTATGTTCGTGTCGGTGATCATATAGCACCCAAACCAAGCGAAGTGGTCGAGCGATTGACAAAAATGCTTGCGGATTATCAAGCAAATAGTCAAGAAACTATCATAAAGAGGATTGCGCGATTGCATCTGATATTTGAATACATACACCCTTTTATAGACGGTAATGGCCGTATCGGTCGCGTCCTAAATAATTACATACTCATACGAGAGGGGTTCGTACCTATAAATATAAAATTCATCGACAGAAAAAAATATTATGACGCCTTCAAGGAATTCGATAAAAATGGGAGGTGTACTATCATGGAAGAAATTGTCGGAAAAGCATTGACTAACAGTTATCATAAGCGTCTAGCGTATCTGGAAGGCAAAAAGATAGTGACATTGTCAGAATATGCAAGATTCAACAAACTGTCTCATTCCAATCTTATAAATAAAGCCAGCCGCCAGACTATTGAGGCATTCTTAGAGAAAGGAGTTTGGAAGATTGCGCTTTGATAAACAAATGATACTAAAGAGTAAACATGCCATGTCCACAAATGACCTTAAACCTAAAAAATCACTTGGCCAGCATTTCTTGCATTCACCATCGGCGCTCTCGAAGATAATCGACGCCGCAAAGATAACAGCGGGCGAAACCGTGCTTGAAATAGGTCCCGGAACTGGTATTTTGACTGAAGCGCTTCTCGCAACCGGCGCACAAGTCATAGCAATTGAGAAAGATGAGCGCGCCTACGAAGTCTTGGCGCAAAAATTCGCAAAAGAGATCGCTGAAAAAAAGCTGACACTACTCATAGAAGATATATTGAACTGGCCTCCACCACTCAAAGAAGGGAAATACGCCCTCGTCGCGAATATTCCTTACTACATAACCGGAGCGATCTTGGAAAAATTCCTAGAACATACGCCGCGACCAAACAGAATGGTCTTGCTCGTGCAAAAAGAAGTAGCCGAGCGCATTATCGCACGCAACAAAAAGGAAAGTGTTCTTTCTATATCCGTGAAAGCATTTGGCACACCACGCATAGCAGCGATAGTACCGCGCGGAGCATTTGTGCCAGCACCAAATGTCGACTCTGCTATATTAGAAATAAGCGATATTTCAGCCGACTCTTTCGCTAAAATTATGAAAAATGGTGATTCTACGGCCAATATCAGGCGTTTTTTTGATATCGTCCGTACCGGATTCGCACATAAAAGAAAATTCGCACGCAGAAATCTGGAAAATTTGGAGGAGAAAACGGCTGGAACAGGGAAAATGATCTCCCGCGAAAAACTCGATCAAATCTGGCAAAAAAATGGACTGGAAGAGAAGGTAAGACCTGAAGATATGACTGTAGAGAATTGGCTCAAGATACTAGCCTCTAGTTGTTAACAGGTCGCTTAGTTAGACATTGTAAAGTCTGCTATAATCTACAAGGTATTATGCCAATTATCCCAAAGAGTAGGCAGACTATTGTAGTATCTGTAATATGCCTTTTGGTCGTATTAGTAACTCTCGTTATAGTCTATGGTTTTCCGAGCAAAAAAGCCGTGAGCGACAAGGTTGTAGCCGACATATCAAATTCTTCAGCATCACAAAGCCTATCCACTAGCACTGATTGGCAAAAATCTTTTTATGAAGTCTCTGGTACTTCGACGAAGGCATACGATACAAGCATATCTTCAGCAAATTCTGCTTCAACAACAGAGGTTCTCACAAGTACCGATGTTTTGGGTAGAAGTTTCTTGACGATATTTTCTCAAATACATCAAGCTGGACTAGATACGGATGCACAGACAGTAAATAATGTCGCCAATAAGCTAGCGACCAATAGTCTCGCTAGTGCCAACACTCCGAAGATCTATTATGAAAATGATATCCATGTCGTAGCCGATTCTGCTATGAATTCCAATGCTTATGCAAAAGCTTTGGGTGCCATCCTCGCCAATTCTCTGCCATCGGAAAATGAAGCCACGATTGCCGACGAAGCTTTCCAGAAAAATGATATGACCCTATTGCAAAGGATAGACCCTGTGCTAACAGGGTATAATAAGACCGTAAGTTCTCTTTTGTCTGTGACTGTACCAGAGTCCGCAAGCCCGTATCATATCGATCTTATAAATGGTTTCAGTATGGAAATACACAATGCACAGGCTTTGAGACATGTTGACAGCGATCCAGTGCTTGGTTTGGCAGCTGTAGGCCAAGAGCTTCCAGCGCTTCAGCGTATCAGCACTGCACTTGGTAATCTACAGAGATATTTCAATGCGAATAACATAACCTTCGTAGCTCCAAATATCGGTCAATAACAAAACTATGAAGATAAATGAATTACAAAAAAAGATAGTCGGCTCAATCCTAATAATCTCTATTGTTTTGGCCTGCGTGCAGATAGCACCAAAGAAGGCGAATGCTTTCCTGGGAATCGGTGATGTTACTGTTGTAACAGTTGTCGCAAACACCAGTCCTACTGCACTACAAGATACTGCCAATATTTGGATGGAGCGCTTGAAAAACTTCGTCTTGGACCGATTGGCTGTGGCTGTGGCAAACGCTATCTTGAACCAATTAACCGCCAGCGTCATAAACTGGATCAATACAGGCTTCAAAGGTAGCCCTTCCTTTATGACCAACCCTGAAGGGTTCTTCTTGGATGCAGCTGACCAAGTGACTGGTCAATTCATCGCCGAGACTGGAATATTGTCACAACTATGTTCTCCTTTCAGTATAAATATCCGTGCGAACCTGGCTATAGCAAGTGCTCAAGCCACGCGAAATAATTACACTTGCACATTGAAGACAGTTGTAGCAAATGCTAAAAATATCCCGAACAACACGACGATCAATGGTCAAAACATCCAAGGATTTATGAATGGAGACTTCAGTCAAGGTGGCTGGGTTTCATTTAACACTATGATGATGGACCCGCAAAATGATCCTTTCTTCGCTCTTCATTCTGCAGTAGCTGACATAAGCTCGAGCGTAACGGAGAAGAAGCATTCTGTAGACTTGGATTTGTCTATGGGTGCTGGATTTATGTCATTCAAACAATGTACGCCTGTGACTGGTGCTGGCACATATACGGATGCTGGTGGAAAAAAAGCTGTATATTCAGCAAATGACGCAGAAGCAGATGGTATGAACGGCACTCCTCCTCCTCAAAACTGTACTACACAGACACCAGGTTCAGCTATTTCTAACAGTTTAACTAAAACTCTTGGTGTACCGTTTGATAAGCTTACATTGGCGAACAATATAAATGCCATTATCGATGCTTTAGTGTCGCAAATGGTGATGCAAGTACTAGGTACTGGTTTACGCTCAATGAGTAGCGGTAGTAGTGGTGGTCCTTCGTATACAAGTCAGATATATGACACATCACTACAAAACAATCCTAACTCCGCCTCTTCGATATATGGACAAAATAGTGATTCCATAATAGGTGTTGTGCAGACATACAAGTCAAACTACGACAATGCTATCGCCTTGATGCAGGGAAGTCAGAAAAATTTGAACTCCGCAAAATCTTGTTTGACTGGAAAATATAATAGTTTGTCGACATTGGTAAATAACCCGAAGATATCACAAGCTGATAAAAATACCTATCAAAACGAGATGAATGATATCCAGTCCAGACTCAATTCTCTCAATAGTAGCTTACAAAATCAGGTCCAGGTACTTCTAGATGGATTCAATGCAAAAGACGCCGATGCTTACGCGAAACTTGCTCAAGCCCAAAGCGTAAATCAGCAACTAACATCAAATACTGTCGAGGGAGTAACAGGCGCGACCGCCGCCGCGACAGTAGCAGCTGATCTACAATCCAGTGGTAACCTCGATCAATCAAACTCCGATCTCCAGGAAGCTAATGCCTCTTCAGCTAGCTTGAACTCCGATGCAAATACATATAACCAGTTCTGTAACAGTATATCGATACCAGTCGTAAATTAAAAAATGTTCAACAAACACAAGTACAAGTTCATAAGTTTGGCGACACTGGTTGTACTGGTCGGCGTTGCTTTGCCGACACAATATGCGCATGCACAATTGATCGGGATGATCACAATGCCAGCAATAATGATGGTCCTGTCCGTGATAGCCTCCGCTTTATTCCATGTAGTTGGATTCTTACTGACTATGACTGGTGGTCTATTGAATATATCGATAAATCTCACTCTACATATAAAAGACTTCGTACAGAGTACGGCTGGTGTCTATCTTGTGTGGCAGACCATAAGAGATGTCTCTGGCATGCTTATTATATTCCTACTTCTCTACACATCTTTCCGTATGATTCTCGGTATCGATAAGGGTATGAGTAAACTTATCAAAGATATTATTATTGCTGGAATACTCATAAACTTCAGCTTCTTCCTTGTAGGTCTACTCATAGATGCCTCAAATGTAATATCTCTTTCTGTATTCAACACCATAGCTCCAGCACAATCAGCTACCTGTAATGTAGCTTCTGGAAATTTCTCTAACTGTTCGGTATCCTCAATGTTCGATTCCTCAACATATGATGGTGGTATTTCGTCTATAATAATGCAAAACCTCCATGTCACTAGTATATTCTCAACTCAGTGGATGAACCTGAACCCAGTGAGTGCTGTAGCGGACCAGTTCAGAATACTATTCATACAAGAAGTTGGCATCATGGTTATGTTGATGACTGCTATAAGCTTCCTCGCAGCTGCTATCGCTTTCGTTGTCAGACTTGTGATGCTTATATTTATCTTGGCTTTTTCTCCTATCTGGTTCGCTTCGTGGATATTCCCGGAAATGAAGCCATTGTCAGAAAAATTTGAAAAAGGTCTGAAAGGTCAGTTGGTATTTATGCCTGTTTATCTATTCCTGCTTTATGCAGCCATAAAAATAATAGAGACCATGAATCTCACTAGCACAACTATTTCTTCTCAAGCATCTGTTACTGCCATAGCACAATCCTTGTTGTCTATTATGATAAATTCAACATTTGTAATAATCATGATCAATCTTCCACTCATGGGAGCAATAAGCGTATCTGGAATGTCTGGAAGCTGGCTCGATAAGATGACAAGTTCTATAAAGACGAAGACTTCGAGCTTTATTGGAAGGAATACGTTGGGTAGAGCGGCTTCTAGGATTAATGAGAGCGACACGATGAAAAATATTTATGCAAATAATAAGACTCTTGGTAGATGGACACAGACCGGCTTCTCGAAGGTAAGTTCTGCTGGATTTGGTGGAGGAAAGAAAGAAGGATTTGATGATGTGAGGAAGGGTCGAGTAGAAGCCCGAAAGAAGTTCGCTGATTCTTTGGGGTATAATGAGGAAGAAGTGAAGAAATTTAAAGGGAATATAGAGGAGAAGAGAAGAGAATTATCAGGAATGAGATTCTTGAGAGACCAGAGTAGTGATCCGGAGGACAGGAAGCGCCAAGAAGAAAAGATAGCACAAAAAGAAGAAGAGGTGAAGAAATTGCTTGGTGGAGAATACATAACAACTATCAAAGAAGATGATCCGAAACGAGAAGAAAAAATTGCAAAAATCATTGATGATGCCGGCAAAAACGAAAGGAAGAACAAAGTCTATGAAAGTTATATGAAAGAATCTCTTGCAGGTAAGGTCGCTGGCAATATTCCTCTTGTAGGAAAATATATGAAGGGTCCAAACAAATTCAACAAGATGACCGCCGACGCCATAAGGAAGAAGAAGCCGGCGATCAATGAAATAATCGAGGCGGTTCAAGCGGAGATGAAGAAAGATGGAGATAAAGGTGGTGGAGGAGGATCTGAAAGATCCGATAAACCAAAAGGGGATAAGTCTGCTTAATAATTCAAAAGGAACATTACAATGAACCCTGACCAAGAACTAACACAACTTATAAAAGAACGCTTTGCGGAGCTACCGCAAGAAGTGAAGGATGTTATTTCTGCATCTGACTTGAAAGATAAGATGCGCGCTGTTGGAGACAAGTACAACTTGCTGTTGGATAAGCAGGGTGATTTGCAGAGATTGATCCTTACAGTGATGTTGGGATTCATGCCATCGAGCGAGTTTGTGCCTTCGATTATGAAAGAATTGAATGTGAACAGCGCAGAAGCCAAACTTATAGCTAACGATGTCAGTGAGCAGATATTCGCTCCTATACGAACACATTTGAGAGAGTGGGAGGAGCAGGCGGAACAGGAGCAAGCTCAAGCGAAAGCAAGCGCACCGACCGACCTTGAACGCCTTGGTGACTTCACTATAGACAAAACTCCGACAGCGGGGAATGAAACAAATGGGACAACAGTAGAAAAGCGACCTGATATCTTGGAAGGGGTGGAAAATCCACAGTCTGCCAAGAGGACATTTGTCACAAACACAGAACCGTTGGTTGACCACTTGTTGAATACTCCTGTGACCATACCACCACAGAAAATAAACCAACCTACGGCTGGGGTAGCGTCAGACCCTTATAGAGAACCGACCAATTAAGTGTGTTATAATTGTGGCAATGCGCTTCCAAGTCCCTCAATTCATCGAGGTTGAAGACAAGATATTTGGCCAATTGACGCTGAAGCAGTTTATCTATTTGGCTGGAGGAGGAGGACTATCCTTCTTGGTCTATATATTCCTTAACAACTTATTCTTAGCAGCGTTACCTATAATAGTAATAATGGGCATATCGGGACTATTGGCCTTCTACAAGATAAACAATAAACCTCTTATAAATGTCATCGAATCGGCTTATAAATACTATTTTGGCAACAAGCTCTATATATGGAAAAAAGAGAATAAGCCACAGCCAACTATGGAACAAGATGTTGTCAATAACAATAAAAACTATGCTTCCGTAATGGTTCCGAAGATGTCTGGAAGTAAATTGAAGGATCTGACATGGAGTTTGGATGTTCAAGACAGTAAGTATGCAAGAGAAAAATCGGAAAATGTTCGAAATATCAAATAAAATGACACCAAGCACAAAAACAACCCAAGATTTCGTACCGGTACAAGAAATAAGAGACGGTATAATCATATTGAAAAATGGTGGCATGCGATCTGTTGTTTTGGCATCTTCGCTTAACTTCGCTTTGAAGTCTGGAGATGAACAAGCTTCAATCTTGATGCAATTCCAGAACTTCCTGAACTCATTAGATTTCTCCGTACAGATATTCATCCAGTCAAAAAAGCTTGATATAAGGCCATATATAGCTCTTCTGGAAGATCGCTACAAAGAGCAAAATACTGAGCTTATGAAGATCCAAGTCCAAGAATACATCGGTTTCATAAAAGCTTTCGTGGAGAGCACTGATATCATGACAAAGAGTTTTTTTGTGGTCATCCCTTATGATCCACCGATGATAACGGCTAGTAAGAATCCCCTAACAAGCTTCTTCGGTAAAAAAGGATCCGAACCCGCTCAAGAACAAAAGAGTTTCGACGAATATAGAAGCCAACTTGAACAACGAACCGCAGTTATAGAACAAGGATTGGTCCGTTGCGGCGTACGGGCAGCAGAACTTGGAACAGAAGAGATTGTCGAGCTCTTCTATAAGCTGTTCAATCCAGGAGAAACGGAAAAACCGATACAGATAACATAATCGCACGCGCAAATCACGAAAATAACATGTCATTCTTAGGAAAAATATTTGGTAAGAAAGAAGAGCAATCACCGATTGTATCTATTTTGCCGCAAGAGATATATCAGGCTGGTGTTTTGGAATTGCGAGATGTTATAGCACCTTCAGCTCTTAAAGTCACTCCGAAGGAACTAAATCTTGGTGAAAAAGTTGCCAGAACGCTCTTTGTCATCTCATATCCGCGATTCCTTGAAGAGAGTTGGTTCGCTCCGATCATAAACCTCGACAAAGTTTTCAATGTCTCCATCTTCATTCACCCTGTGGATACCGCGAAGATACTGCGTCATTTCCAAAAGAAAGTAGCTGAAGTCCAAAGTCAGATCTCCAGAAGGGAAGATAAGGGTCTAGTACGCGATCCTTCGCTGGATACCGCTTACCAGGACTTGGAAACTCTGCGAGATCAGCTCATGCAAGCCCAGGAGCACCTCTTCGATGTTGGTATATATATCACAATCTTCGCAGATAATGATGGCGAGCTAGACAAGCTTGAATCCGAGATCAAGTCTATGCTTGAATCCAAGCTCATATACGTAAAGCCGGCTTTGTTCCAGCAAGAACAAGGCTTCAAGAGCGTCATACCTATAGCCGATGATCAGCTTTCTGTGCATTCTAAACTCAATTCTTCACCACTTTCGAGTATATTTCCATTCGTTTCGTTCGATTTGACGGAAAACAAGGGAATTCTTTATGGAATAAACCGCCACAATTCTTCACTCGTCTTGTTTGACAGATATTCTCTAGAAAATTACAACTCCGTAACCTTCGCCGTCGCTGGTGCCGGTAAATCTTATTGCACCAAGCTGGAGATTTTGCGTACACTCATGTTTGATACCGATGTTCTTGTTATTGACCCTGAAAAAGAATACGAATACATGGCCGAGGCTACAGGAGGAAAATATTTCAACATTTCCCTCAACTCCGAGCACCATATGAATCCATTTGACCTGCCTATGCCAGCTGAAGATGAGTCAACTTCCAATGTTTTGCGTTCAAATATCATAAACCTGGTCGGTCTCTTCCGTATAATGTTCGGTGGTTTGACACCTGAAGAAGATGCCATCATCGATCGAGCTATCACCGAGACTTACGCTTTGAAGGACATAACCGCCGACTCTGACTTCAGTAACATCGATCCTCCACTTTTGTCGGACTTCGAACTGGTCTTGGCTGGTATGGAAGGCGCCGAATCTCTCACAGAAAGACTCACTAAATATACGAAGGGGACTTGGGCTGGTTTCATTAACAGGCCTTCCAATGTCGATATAAACAACAAATTCGCCGTTTTCTCGCTTCGCGATATGGAAGATGAGCTAAAGCCAGTGGCTATGTATATAGTCACACACTATATATGGAATATGATCCGCAGGACGAAGAAGAGGCGTTTGTTGGTGGTCGATGAGGCTTGGTGGATGATGAAGTCAGAAGATACGGCTTCATTCCTTACCGGAATAGCCAAACGATGTCGTAAATACTGGCTTGGTTTGGCCACAATAACCCAAGATGTGGATGATTTCTTGAAGTCTCCTTATGGCGCTCCTATCATCAATAACTCTGCCATACAGATATTGCTCAAGCAGTCGCCGAGCGTGATAGATCATATACAGGAAACATTCCACCTTACAGATGAAGAGAAGTATCTCCTTTTGGAATCAGATGTTGGAGAGGGTATATTCTTCGTCGGTCTCAAGCATGTAGCTATGAAAGTGGTTGCTTCTTACACAGAAGATCAGATCATCACCACAAATCCAGAGCAGGTCCAGCAGATCCAGCGCGCTAAGAAAGAACTGGAAGCGGCAGGGCAGTAACGCGCCGCGCGCGCCTGCGCGTGGTATAATCTCGGCATGGATGAGAAAAAAACAAATCGTATTAGCAATCTAGTGTGTGTTGCATTGGTCGCCATTGCTCTTGTTTGTGATTTGATAGGTCTTATACCATTTGCAAAAGATTTCATCGGCCCTCTTTTTTGGATAGGAGTTAGTTTCTATTTATGGACGAAAGGGATGGGTATGTTCAATAGTTGGCCAAAAGTGGCAGCGATGGGTTTGGATTTGATCGCTTCAATGATTCCAGCTATACAAGAGCTTCCAGAATTAACTCTTGGAATAGTGGTTATAATCATTCTCATCCGATTTGAAGATAAAACAGGGATGTCTCTTGTAAAACCGCTTCAAGGAAAAATAACAGCTGGAAATGCGGTCGGATCTTTGAGTAGTGGTGGCACAAGACTACCTCCTCCCAAACAGCCACTTAATAGTGGTGGAGTAAGATCACCACAAGAACAGGATGATTTAGACCCAGAGACAGTGAAAGCTTTCCGTAATTATGCTGCCGAAAATATAAAAGATGTTGCTCCACAAGGACTTATTAGTGGAAAACTTGAACCAAATAAAAGACCTGTGAGCAGATTGACCAAAGCGGTTGACTCTATAAGACCCCGTGTATAACCCCTTTCGCTATTTTCTCATTTACTTGATAAAATACAGGGTAATGAAATCTCGATTTTCTCTATTATTTGCTTGTTCAATCATCTTGGTAGTTATAGGTATTATTTCCTCGACCATTGTCGCACACGCTCAACTAGTGCCAGTATCCATCGATGTCCTGCAACTCTCCATATCACCAACAAATCCAAGCCCAGACCAATCCGTTGCCATTACTGTAGCTAGTTATGCCACTGATATAAGTGGCGCGACTATTACTTGGTCAGCAAATGGTGTGGTTATTAAGAGAGGTATAGGATCAACTACGTTCACCACACAAGCTCCAAAATTAGGAAAAACTCTTGAGATTAAGGTTGGTGTAGTAACCCCATCTGGACAACAGTATAATGGCAGCATTTCCATAAAATCCGGTGGTGTGGATTTTATAACAGAGTCCAGTGGCTATACACCTCCTTTTTTCCTCGGGAGAGTGCCTATCGCTTACCAAAATACTGTAAGAATTGTTGCTATACCACACCTAGCAGATTCTTCTGGGGTAGAATATGACCCATCCGCACTTATATATAAATGGGAAAAAGATAGCGGAGAAGTTTTGTCCGACCAAAGCGGTTATGGAAAGAGTTCAGTTGATCTTGTGGGGAATATCATACCGAGACCATATTCACTAACTATCACTGTGACCACAAGGGATGGTTCCAATACAACAAGTGGAACGATATCGGTTATACCACAGAAACCGAGTCTGGTTTTCTATGTAAATGATCCTTTTTATGGACCCTTATACAACACCGCCATAAGTATGGTAAATATTGGCACACAAAAAGAACTTTCTGTTATAGCAGCTCCGCTTGGATTTGATAAAACCCTTAACAGTCTTGGTAATCTCATCTTGGATTGGTCTATAAATGGCACTTCAAATTCCGATCTTGATTCCAGCACAAAAGTTGTCTTGAGAGCTCCAGATGGTTCATCTGGCTCATCTGATATCGCGCTCAATATAACCAATAAAAGGCAAATATTACAGTCTGCCAGTGGTGACTTCACAGCGAATTTCAGTGGCGCGACAGATTCAGCAAGTTCAACAAGTAATCCTGTGACATTTTAAATAATATGAAAATGAAAACAAAATTTATCATAATTGAAACTACAATATTTGTATTGCTCTTAGGTGCTGGTATTGCAAATGGACAGAGCTCACAGAATACACCATTAAACCAGGTCTCAGGGCCAGCACCAACAGCTTCAACACCACAATCGTTGAATTCCTTAAATATTACAGCTCCGGGAACAGGTTCTATATCAAACGGGGTAACACCTGGATCGGCGACGACTTTATATGAAAATCTACAGTATACAAACAATGGTGGATTGGTTAACCCACCAGCACAAGTTAGCACCGCTAGCTACACCCTTCTAGAACCACTACCTTGTTATGATTCATTGAAAAACGGTGCTCCGGATGTTAATTGTGTTAATGGTCAAGTTACTACTATTGATGTAAAAAGCTATGTCCAATATATGTTTAACCTACTTATTGCCGTATCTGCTGTAGCAGCAATATTTATGATCGTCTTTGGTGGTTTTATATATATGACATCTGATTCATTAAACGGAAAAAGTGATGGAAAGGAAAAAATTCAACACGCAGTGGAGGGTCTTCTTATGGTTTTGTGTTCATATCTAATCCTAAGAACAATAAACCCACAATTTGTGAATATACCGAATACTTTAGTGGCACCATTAACCACAAAACCTATACCAGGAGCTATTTCCAATCTCTTAAATAGTCTAAATAATTCGATTAATGTACAGCAAATAGCTTCAAACGCTGCAGCTAACCAGAAAAGTGCTCAAGCGCAACTTGAGGAGGCAAAAAAAACATTGGCTGACTTATCAACACAACATAATAATATAGCCGAGCAACTAGTGGCTAATCAAAATACTGATGGCACCCCTTTGAGTGATAGCCAAAGGACTGATTTAGTCTTACAAAGTGCACAACTACAAGATCAAATAAATCAGGTGGCCGCCACACAAGTTGTTCAGTCTGGTAGCCAAGCATTTCAACAAGAGGTGTTTCAAGTTACACAATCTAACACAGGAATGACTTTTGACCAAAATGTAGCTAATCTAGATCGTATATACCAGAACGATGCAGCGACTTTAACTTCAAATGGTTTGGCAAGCCAACCATATACAACAGCGGGTGGTTATCGAACTACAGCTGGCCAAGAATTGAAAGATCAGGCTACTTATGCTGAAGCGCTTGTTTTAATCCAAAAAGGTCAGCAAATACAAAATGGTAATCCTGGGGCGGGAAGTTTTCTCACAGCGGTAGGAAGTGGTGCTGCGACTGGTGCAATAATTGGGGGAGTGGGAGGAACAGTATTACCTGTTGTTGGAAATATAGGCGGTGCTGGTGCGGGTGCAGTGGTAGGTTCGGTGGTAGGGGCTGTTGGTTGGGCTGTTGTTAGTAGCCCCGGACAAGCCTCTGTAACAATAAACAATCAAAAATATATCAATCTTGTGGACACAATTAAAGATCCGGCTCTAAAACAGCAACTTATTGATGCCTCTAAAAAATCATAAATCCCCATGTCCAACCGCACAGCCACAATCACAATAATCATCTTGGTAATAGTCCTCCTGCTTCTTGGGGTGGGGTATTGGTGGTATGTGTCGCATATCACAACTTCAGGCACCTCAAACGGCGGCACGAACAATTCTCAAGGTTTTGTACCTATTAACCGTCCTGGGGGCAATCAAGGTTCTTCTACTGGAAACGGCTCTGGCTCAAACACAATATCCTCTAGTACACAACAAAACGGTGTCAGCCAAAAAACTCCTATTCCTGTTCTCCGACTTCTTAGCAATACTCCTGTAGGCGGCTACGCAGCCAGCACGACTGGTACAACGACGGTGATGCGTTGGATCGATAGGGGACGAGGTAATGTCTACCAAACTCGTGGAGATACCTTAAACATAACCACACTTTCAAACACGCTCCTTCCACGCCTTTATAACAACTCTTGGAACAAAGATATGACGGCGTTTATTGGACAAACGCTACAAGATGATAGTGAGATACCAACTTCCATATATGCTCAACTGCAATCTCAAGCCATAACTTCAACAAGTAGCCTGACCGCCTTTAAACTTCAAGGAAAAAATCTTCCAGATAACACTATCGGCTATGCCGTATCTCCAACTAAGGATCAAATCTTCCTTCTAGTGAAGAATGACACTGGCTCGATTGGTTATGTGACGAATTTCGATGGCACAAAAGCGACACAAATATTCACAACTCCTCTCACCCAAGTAAATGTTGAGTGGCCATCGACAAATATAATCGCTATAACAGAAAAAGGCACGGCTGATCGTGCTGGATATCTCTATTTCGTGAATCCGAAGACTGGTACTTGGAAGAAAATCCTTGGACCATTGAATGGTCTAAGCACTCGTGTCAGTCAAGATGGTAAAAATGTCTTCCTTTCAGTAACTGGTACAAATAACGATGTGGTTCCTGGTATATATAATATCGCCAGTAGCACTGTCACGGATGTTGTGATCAAAACTTTGGCTGATAAGTGTGTTTGGGGTAATTTCTACAAGGAAATAGTTTATTGCGCAGTTCCATTCCAACCTGTTTCAGGAACTTATCCGGATGATTGGTATTTGGGGTCATTGACTACTATAGACAAGATTTGGCAGATAAACTCCATAACAGGCGAAACAAAGCTTGTAGCGAACCTTATCGGCCAAGCTGATAGGGTTATAGATGCTTTCAATCTTGTTTTAGATAATAAAGACAACTTCTTGTTATTTATGAACAAAAACGATCTCTCACTCTGGTCATTGGATTTAGTAAGAAGCAAGTAACTAGATTTTCAAAAGCCTCTTTCTTATATAAAGCTCTTGGCAGAGCGTGAATAAAGTGCTTACAGACCAATAAATAGCGATTATAGAGGCTGCTTGAGGGTATCTAGCAGGGATTATCCAATAAACAGAAGCAAAGGCCAGTATCGGCATAAAATACTTCATGTTCGTATTCATGGAGGTCATCATGTCTGTAGTTGAACCGGCTGTTTTGGCACCAGCATTACCATTTTGCTTGTTCTTTTTGTCGGCCAAACGGATCTGATGCGAAGCAAGTGAGTAATGCAGCTGCAAAAACTGTATAACACCAGTCAGAAGCGATAAGACTAAGCTCTTGCCGATCAGGTTTATACCAAACAAGCTTATGTGCGCCACTGGAACATGTATAAAACTGTAAAGAAGCTCTGGTTGCACGGTTGGGACGACTTTATAGAACACAGAGATGAGCGCTAGAAGGATTGGAAGCTGGATGATAAGTAAAAGCACCCCAGAAAACGGCTTAATCTTCTTCTCTTTGTACAATTCCATCATCTTTTGGGCTTGAACCTGACGATTGTCGGCATATTGCGCTTTTATTTTATTCAATTCTGGCTCAGCATCCTTCATACGCACTTGCGTGAAGAGGGCGCTCTTTGATAGGGGATAGAGTATCAAACGGACTATGGCAGTGAAAAGTATCACTGCAAGACCGACATCTATGCCGGGTATATTCATCAAGGCTACAAGTCCGTTATAAAGTGGGAGAAAGATGAAGGTATTATACATAGGTCAATACTATATCACATATGCCTTCTTAAAGAGAGTTTTGAGATCATTGGTAAGAGTCTTTAAATCAGCTCCCATGGCGGCGGTTTTGCAAAGGATGGCAACTAAAATGGCTGGGCTTGATGGGTTTGAAGCTGTTTTGGTTACACCACTAAGTTTTATCGCTTCATAAACTCTTCTTCGTGCCAAATTCCTCGCCACGGCAGTTTTGGCGATCTTTTTTGATACTATCGCCGCAAATGCCGCAAAACCGCTTTTGGAGTCGGCTCTATTGAGGCTTTTGAGGACACGAACAGTAAAAAAGGGGGATTGAAAAGATTTCCCGTCTTTTATAACAGCTGAAACCTGCTCTGTAGTGAGCCTTTGAGATTTTGGAAGCATTATTTGACCGAAACACGCTTGCGGCCTTTCGCGCGGCGTCTTGCCAGAGCTTTACGGCCACCTGGGGTCTTCATGCGGACTCTAAAACCATGGGACTTGGAGCGCTTTCTTTTCTTTGGGTTATATGTAAATGACATAACAGCAATAATACATTGTTTCTGGAGAAGCGCAAGCTCACAAACACCGTGAAGTGTTTTCTAATGCACAATCCACAACTTATCAACATATTTTTAAGCACTCCACAAGTTTGCAGAATTATAAACAAAGGTATACTTAGACGCATGCAAGATTACTCTAAACTTTGGCAAACAGCCCTTATAGAGATAGAGTCGGCTGTATCGCAAGCAAATTTCTCCACTTGGTTCAAAGAGACAAAGATTGTTAAAGAAGTTGATGGTGTGATATATCTCGGTGTTCCAAACTCATTCACCCAAGAGTGGCTCTATAAGAAGTTCCATAACTCAATCCTTCGCATCCTACGCCAAACAAACGAGCAAGTAAGGGCTTTGGAATATGTCATAGAGAAGGAAAATAGCCAAAAAAAGGATGATAGTAAGAAAAAGTCGGCTATGGCACCGACAATATCTATGCCTTTGCAGGATTTTTATATAAACAAAGAGGATAATCTAAACCCAAGATACACTTTTGAGAGTTTCGTTGTTGGTCCATTCAATGAGTTGGCTCATGCTGCTTCACAAACCATAATAAAAACTCCTGGTCACGCTTATAACCCTTTGTTTATCTACGGCGATCCTGGTCGTGGTAAAACCCACCTCATACAAGCAGTAGGGAATAAGATAAAGAAGGATATGCCTGATAAAAAAGTCTTTTATCTCACCTCTGAACGCTTCTGCACTGAGTTCTTCGCCGCTCTCCAAGACAACAAGGCCAACCAATTCAAAGAAAAATACCGAAAATACGATTTTGTGATTATGGATGATGTCCAATTCTTCTCCGGTAAGGAAAAATTCCAAGAAGAGCTTTTCCATTTCTTCAATACTTTCAAAGATACTGGTAGACAGCTTGTTTTCTCATCTGACAGGCATCCAAATGTCATCCCAGGCCTTGAAGAGCGCCTACGCAGTAGATTTAATACTGGTATGGTTGTAGACCTCCAAGAACTTGATCATGAGTCTAGGATGGCTATAGTTAGGGCTAAATGCGCCACCCAAAACATAACAATGCCTGTAGAGGTTGTAGAAATGATAGCATCATCTATAGAAGACAATATCCGTGAAATAGAAGGTGTGGTAAACATCATCGCTTGCCAAACACAACTCAAAAACCGTGAATTAAATATAAATGAGATCAAAAATATCCTCAAAAACAACACTAAACCAAAGAAAATGGTCTCTGTGAAAGATGTGGTAAAGGTTGTTTCTGATTTCTACAACATAGATGAGCAAAGTATATTCGACAAAACTCGCCGCAAAGAGGTTGTTAGGCCTCGCCAGATGATTATGTACCTTTTGCGTGAGGATTTTGGTATATCTTTTCCTTCGATTGGGGAAAAGTTGGGGGGAAGAGACCACACTACAGTTATCCATTCTTATGAAAAAGTTAAGGAGGAGTTGAAGAAAGATACTGTATTGGCTCAAGAAGTATCACAGTTGCGTTCAATGATTTAAGTTTTAGTTGTTGATAAGTTTGTGGAAAAGTTTGTTAGTAGTAGAGGTATAAGAAGTTATTAAAACAATTAAGAAAAAGTTATTAAAACAAATTCACTTATTGTTAATAAAAAAATCCTGAAAAACCCAGTTTGTAAGGCCTAAAAAAACTTATTCACATAAACACACCCTTAATAACTATGAAATTAGAACTTCAAACACAAAAATTAAAAGAGATGATACAAAAAATAGACCGTATTGCTGGTAAACATGCGACATTACCGGTTTTATCTTGTATTTTGATTGAATTCAGTAAAAATACTGCCGTTTTCAAAGCCACAAACCTTGATGTTGGTATCGAAGTCTCTATACCAGTAAAATCCGACAGTTTTGGATCTGTGGCTGTGCCGGCACACACACTAAGTGCTTTTGTGTCTCAATTACCAGATCAGAATAGTATTATTTCTATGGAAATAGACAATGGAAATATAAAAGTAACCACACCACAATCAAAAGGAACCATAAAAACAGTCCAAATAGATGATTTTCCAACAATACCAAAGATAACCGACGGACAAGAATATAGTATTTCCGCTGATATTTTTATAAAAGGGTTGAAATCAGTATGGTACAGCGCCTCGGTTTCCAGTATAAAACCTGAATTATCTAGCGTTTATATATATAGAGATGGGGAATATGTGACTTTTGCAGCCACTGACTCATTTCGTTTGGCGGAGAAAAAAGTAAAAGCTCCTTCAACAGTGAAAATGAACGATCTTTTAATTCCTTTTAAAAATATTGCAGATATAATAAGGTTTTTAGAGAGTGTTGGAGGAACTGTGAAAGTGGTTTCCAATAAAAATCTCATCTCTTTCAGTGAAGATGGGGCATATTTAGTCTCTAGGATTATAGATGGGGTTTTTCCTGATTATCACCAAATCCTTCCTAAGAGTTTTATAACCGAAGTGGTTATTTTGAAACAAGATTTCATAAACGCTCTTAAAATATCCAACATTTTTTCTGATAAGTTCAATCAAATAAAACTAGCTATTGATCCAAAGAAAAAGATATTTGATATTCAAACAAAAAACAGTGATGTTGGTGAGAATAAAACAGCTGTTTCTGCAGCCTTGTCTGGTGAGCCGATAGAAGTGAACTTCAATTATAAATATGTCTCTGATTGTTTCCAGTCAATAGAAGCTGACAGCCTCTCTTTGCAATTAAGTGGTCTCAATAAACCAATGCTCATCCGTCCTATATCCGGCGATCAAACATTTTTATATATTGTGATGCCAATGAATAGATAATGTTCATCAGGCGACTCCTATGTTCAACATAAACCAGCTTTTGGAGAGGATGCGCGTTATTCGCAACAGTGATATTGGTTTGCGTGTCGCAGTACAAACAGCCCTTAAAAAAATATCCAGCTTTGATGTTCCAGTTGAAGCTATTCAAATAAAATCAGGTAAAGTTTTCTTAAAAAATATACCTACAGCCGCCAGATCTGATATTTTCATCAAAAAAAGCCGGATTCTAGAAGAGATAAAAAATATTATTGGTTCGGAGAAGATAAAAGAAATTGCGTAGAAGCTTGGCCTTTATTGTAGACACTATCATAAACAGTCACTGACAAAGTATTGGTCGCTGACAGATCACTGATATCTGCCGGAACAAAGCTTATATTCAAAGGATTAACTGAAGAGGTTAAGACATATTTTCCATTCAAATAAACATCTGTTTTTACGGCTTGATAAGCGCCAGTTGAGTTTATTTTTATAACTAACGGAGCTTGTGGGTCTACAACAGATCCGTTTATTGGTGTTACAAAGCCCACTTTAGGAGATTTTTCTGGTGTATGGATATCATCTGTGGCTGTTGGTATCGGTGTGGAAACAACCTCCTTGAAATCAGGGTGAGATTTTTCATAGTTCGTGAACCAATTACGGACACCATATTCCCAATATTGGAATTGTGAGTCTTGTGTTGGATCTGTAGGAGTTGGTCCGCGTGGATCATCTTTATTTAACCAATAAAGTATAGAATGAACATTGTTAAATATAATTTCCTTTTTTGTCTCTTGTGGAGTGTATTGTGTGGCGATTTTTCCAGATATAGTATCTATCCAATAAGAGATGCCACCTTGCCAAACCCCATGTAAAACAGGTTTTCCTTCTGTATATGGTGGTGGGGGAGCAACAAAGTTGCTTGGAGGAAAATTCTTAGCGACTTGAGACATAAATGCTCCCCAAAGAGGAGATATGATCAGACCGGCGACATTGTGTTGCATCGGAGTATTGTCATTGTTACCAGCCCAAGCTCCAACCACTAAGTCTGGAGTGTATCCAAGAGTCCAAACATCACGATAGTCGTTTGTTGTACCGGTTTTTATGGCTACCTGACGGCCAATACTTTCGCCTATAGGTTTCAGACTAGCCATACGAACATTTGTATCAGAAAGAATACTGGAAATCTGACGGACTGCATCTGCAGGGACGACTTGTGCAGGGCTCAAAGAGGCTTTTTCTAGAACATTACCCTTATCGTCATCTACCTCTAAAACTGATCGGTAAGGATTGCGTACACCATCATTGGCGAAAACTCCATAAGCGCTGGTCATATCCAGAAGAGAAACTTCTCCACCACCAAGGACAAGCGTCAAACCATATCTATTTGGGTCGCTAAGGGTCGTTATACCCATCTCTTGAGCTGTTTGTAGGGAATTGCCTATACCAGCCAAATAAAGCGCTTTAACAGCCGGTATATTGCGAGATTGAGCCAATGCTTGTCGAACAGTGAGAGGACCTTCAAAGGTATTGTCATATTCACCAGGAGAATAACAAGGTGTGCTGGAAGAATAAGCGCTGTCGCTATTATCCCAAAAACCAGTTGTTTGGTCGAACAATAAGCCGTTTATTGTTGACGACGCTTGGTTTTTTGGTCTACCATCAATAGTGCACTGTGTGGAGAATTCTGTCTCTGCGTCGAAGAGTACGGTTTCTGGGGTATAACCTTTTTCAAATAAAGTGGCATAGACGAAAGGTTTAAAAGTCGAACCTGGTTGGCGTTTTGCTAGAGCGATATTGTAATTTCCATCTATACTAGTATCAAAATAATCTTTTGATCCAACCATAGTGAGTATATCACCAGTTTTTGGATCAATAGCTACTATTGCAGTGTTGCTGGCATTGTAATTGGAGGAAAGTGAAGGACTAAACTTTGTTACAACATCTTCTGCTTTTTTCTGCATATCATAATCCAAAGTAGTTATTACTTTGAGGCCGCCATTTGTGACGGTATCCTCACCATATCTTTGAGTTAGATAATCTCTTACATACATAACAAAATGTGGAGCGCGTATACTACCAGCACCTTTCAATGAGAAGACCACCTTCTCTTTCAAAGCGATTTGATATTCTTTGTCTGAGATCATCCCTAAAGATTTCATCCTAGCCAAGACTGTTTTTTCTCTGGAGTCCAAAGCATCCTTGTTTGGTCCAAAAGGAGAATAATAACTCGGAGCTTGTGGTATGGCTGCGAGATATGCTGCCTCTGCAATAGTTACATCTTTCGCTGGTTTACCGAAGAATATTTGAGAGGCTTCTTCTACGCCGTAAGTAGTGCCACCATAAGAAGTTTCATTGAAATATGCCTGCAAAATATCTTCCTTACTCATTATCTGGGTAAGTTTGATAGCTAGAACCCACTCTTTTATTTTTCTGGTTATTGTCTTGTCTTGAGTTAGTAGGGAATTTTTGATGACTTGTTGGGTGATGGTAGAAGCTCCTTGGCCATAACTCCCTTTGGCGATGTTTGCCAATAAAGCGCGGATGATCGATAACGGCTCAATCCCGGAGTTATGATAGAAATTTGAATCCTCTATAGCTATAGTAGCTTGTTGTATATAAGGAGAGACATCCGAAAGAGCGACCGTCGTTCTTTTTATATTTGCTCCAGTGTCGTAGAGCAGGATAGTTCCAGTACGATCATATATTTTTGTGGACTCTACAACTTGTCTGCTTGTAAACGAGCTCAAATCCGGTATAGGTAAAGTCGCTAACCAAAGAGCCGCTAGACCGCAAAAGACAAAACAAACAGATAAAACAATCAAAATAGTCGACTTTATATGTCGTTTATGTTTGCGATAATGACGACGTATCATATCGCGATATTATAACATTAACTACCAATTATCGCCGCCCAAAAGGTCCATATCCTCCTCATCTTCTGCTTCTACATCTTCAACCTCAAGCTCATCTGGAGTTTCTTCGGCTAAAATAGGATCGGCTGCTACTATCGGATCGATGATATCCAAAGATTTCAACTCATCTAATTCATCTTTTTTTGGTTGTGGCGTCACTGGTTTCTTTTTTGTTTTTGGCATCGTGCATAATTTGTAACAAACCAAGTTTGTTTTGGCAAGAACCGCCGGCTGTGGATAATTTTTAGATTAGGCGCGAGATTGCGGAGTGGGTGAGGGCCACGGCTATAGCGTCATATTCATCGTCCAACATCTTTTTGGGTGGTAATGAGACAAGTAAGCCGACCATTTTTATAATATGGGATTTGTCACTGGAACCATCGCTGGTTATGGCGGTTTTTATTTGCATTGGACTGTATTCGAATACTGGCATGTCGCGGCGGATAGCTTCATACAAGATAATTCCACGCGCCTCGGATACACGCATACCAGTTTTTTGGTTGGTGGAGATAAAAAGGGTTTCTATAGCCAATGCGTCCGGTTGGAATTTTTCTATGACTCGCGATATTTCGGCGCCGATCTCACCTAAACGCTTATGTATATTATCTTTTGCTGAAGTTCGAAAACATTCAGAATAAAGAACTGCCTCGCGACCTGTTTTTTCTATGACCGCGATACCGAGTCGTTCATAGCCAGGATCTATACCTAGGATTTTCATGATTTAATTTTGCGCGTACGGCGCGCTGTTATTCCTACTCCGCGTTGGTGAAGACCTCTTGAACCTCGTCATTGTTTTCCAAATCCTCAACGATCTTTGCCAACTTTTCTATATCTGCGTCTTCGAGCGGCATAGTTGTGGTCGGTTGCCAACCCTCATGAGTCTTTGTAAATGCCCACGAAGCACTTCCAGGTGCCGCCAATTCGAGTTCGTGTAATGCAAGGATATGTTTAACTTCTTGCGCTGCTTTGTTTTTGTTATCAGTCAATGATTCTATAAGTATCGCTACTCCACCTGGGCCATAAGCTTCATAAAGGTTTAGTTCCATAGCCGCGCTGTTATCTGTGGCACCTTTTTTCACCGCACGATCTATGGTGTCATTTGGCATATTCTCTTTTCTGGCTTTTTCGATTGCAGCTGCTAGTCCTGGAGATAGGAGATTCCCTTTGGCCTTTTTTGACTCGACGGTTATAAGGCGCACATATTTGCCGAAAGCCTTGCTCTTTTGGGCGTCGTTCTTGGCCTTCAAGTGCTTTATTTTTGAGAATTTATTGTGTCCGGACATGGTGGTTGGGGGATTAAAGTGGCGCGGGTTAGTTATGATGGTATTATACACGAAATGGAAAAGATTCATATCAATCCTAGAATAATACAAGCAATGAGGCTTTCTGAAAAAGAGAGGGTTGTTTTAGGTGTACTTCTTGGACAGCGGTTCGGTAAAACTCCTGGAAGGATTGCTAGGTTGGCGGGAATACCTAGAACAACAGTTGCTTATATACTCAAAAAATTTCATAAATATGGACTTGTCATCAAAGAGACAGGTGTTTCTGGACATAAATGTCCTGTTTGGAGATACAAGAAAGGATTGGAGTTTATGCATTATAAAACCAAAGAAGACAAAGTTCCTTTGGAAATAAATTTCGATCATGAATGTTAAGTTTTGAGCCGTATTTTCTTGCTCAGGGGACACAAGTACTTTGAGCACATACGCGAAAACGACGAAAAGTTCGTCAAAAACGCCGCGCAACCAAGGTCCAGAATCAGACCTAATTATAGCCACGAAAATGACGAAGATTTCGTCGTTTTTCAATATGGTGTCGCGGAGCATGTGTCTTCCGGCGACAGATAGTGGCTTAAATAGGTGACCCTATAGGGTGGATTTCAGAACTGGTGAAGCAGAGAGATACTATCAAAATTAGCATCAATGAGTTAGGACAACTCATGCCAGCATAACGTTCACGATGTTCACAAGTTCACAATACAGGAGACAAGGTTAGTGTCTGACGAAAGGGGGGAAGTACAGACAATCAAAAAAATTCCATAAAATATCAGAAATCAGAAAACGAACGTTTTGCTCTTCGTGAACACCTTCCTATAGCTCGGTTCACGATTGAGGGGTTCGCTACTGATGGTGTCATATCTGAAAGACATTCAGGCTTCAAAGAAAATATCAGGCTTACTTTCGGTGATGGCAACAAGGTTCAATATAGCGTTGACAGACCAAAATTTTACCAACTCGTGGAAATGTTAAGTAAGGGGTACTTCAAAGGGGTCATCTTTCTCTGTTGGGATAGAGCTAGCAGGAACAAGGGTGACGACACGATATTACGTAAACTAATGAAGGCGGGAGTTGATATACGCTTCACGTTGGCTCAATACGATAAAAATAGCGCTGGTGAATTACACATGGATATTGATGGGATGTTTTCAGAGCACCATTCACGAGTTACACGCGAAAAAGTCACTCTCACGATACGAAACAGTCGCTCAAGAGGCCTTTGCACTAATAGAGCTCCTGTGGGCTACCTGAATACAGGCACAATGGAGAATAAGCCATTTGACCCCGTTCGTGCCCCCATCATTAGAAAACTTTTTGAAATGGCGGCCACGGGCGGATGGAGCTTGGCTGACTTGGCTCAATGGGCAACAGAACAAGGGTTTACTATGCCACCAATGCGCCGTCGTCGCACCCAAGAAGAAATCCTAGCGGAAGAAGAGGATGATGTTCGTTTACAGATTACACCCATTGAGCGTCTCCCCACTTTTAATTCAATTCACAAAATCCTTACAAATCCATATTATAAAGGCCTCGTACCTGATGATGAAGGAAATTTGATAAAAAGCACCAGTCACATACAAATGGTGTCGGATGAATTGTTTGATGAGGTGCAAACACGTCTGGAAAAGAAGAACAGAAGTGTGCATTATGTAGAGGTATTAGACCATCCACTGCGAGCTATGGCGTATTGTGCAATCTGTGAACGCGCTTATACACCTTATACCAAGAAAGGTATATTGTATTTCAATGCAAGGTGTAAAGATAACTGCACAAACAATCTCAAGAACTTTAATTTTGATTTCATTACGGAAAAAGTCGGCAAACTGATGGAGAAACTATCATTTACCGATGATGAACTTGTAGATATTGATGCTCGTGCCAGCACTGATATTGCAGTCTTGGATACAAAGCGAATAAATCAACTGGAAGAAAATGAACGCCGTAAAAGGAAGGTACGCGAGGATTTGGCATACCTTAATGCAAACAGGCTTTCACTCCTAAAAACAGGTGCGTACACCCCTGAAAAGCTTGTGGTAGAAGAAGCAAGCCTCAACCTTGAACTAACTGCATTATGCGACACAGAGAAGGCTTCAGACGTCTCAATGAGAGAGACCGTAAACGATGTCGTCAAACTTTCAGAACTCTTGAAAAACTCTTTGCCTTATTACTCAAATGCCAATCCTGATGAAAAAGATAAAATCATTCGTGTAATTTTTTCAGAACTTATAATATCCGAAAATACGTTGGATTATAAGTGTAGAAAAGGATTTCAATCCCTCTCCAACCGATTTATTGCTTATGGTGACCCTATAGTAAGTCGAACCTAAAGCCTAAAGCAACTTCGCCGATCCTGGTCGACCACCCTTCACCCCGATATGCTCATACGCCTTATCCGTCGCTATACGACCGCGCGGTGTGCGCTCTAGCAAACCAAGTTGTATAAGATACGGTTCATAGACTTCCTCGATCGTGGCCATTTCTTCCGACAAAGCGGCGGCAATAGTATTGAGACCAACAGGACCACCATCAAACTTGTTAATAATAACCTTCAAAATATCACGATCAGCTCCGGTGAGACCGATCTCATCGACACCAAGCATATTCAAAGAAGCCTCAACAATATCTTTATTTAAATCCTTCTTATATATCTGCGCGAAGTCGCGGCTGCGTTTCAAGTGGTAGTTAGCTGTGCGCGGAGTGAAGCGTGATCTTTTCGCTATTTCTGCCAGAGCTTGTGGTTCAGCTTTTATCCCAAGTATCTTTGCGGAGCGACGGACGATTTCGGCAATCTCTTCATTTGAATAAAATTCCAACTTAAAGACGCCCCCAGAGAATCGTGAACGCAGAGGCGCAGAAATCATAGCCACGCGGGTAGTCGCGGCGATGAGGGTGAAAGGTGGTAACTCAAGTTGTATGGTTCTTGCTGAAGGACCTTTACCAATGATGATATCAAGAGTTCCGGATTCCATGGCAGGGTAGAGAACTTCCTCGATAGCTTTGTTCAGGCGATGGATTTCATCGATAAATAAAATATCTCCAGCTGAAAGATTTGTCAGTATAGAAGCAAGGTCGCCAACCTTGAGAATCGCTGGACCAGAAGTAACTTTCATCTGTGTGCCAGTCTCTTTTGCGATCAAGTGGGCGAGTGTAGTCTTTCCAAGTCCTGGTGGTCCATAGAAAAGTATATGCTCTGGCGGATGATTGCGCTCTTTCGCGGCCGAGAGAAGGATACGCAGGTTTTCTTTTGTATTTTTTTGGCCAATATAGTCATCCCAACGAGCTGGTCTCAAGGTTTGGTCCAGAAAACCAACTTCGCGTTCATCTGTGGCTATCGGTGGTGTTTTTACACCCTTGTTTGACTGTTTTTTGATTTCTCTTGACATTTAGGTTAGTTTATGCTAGTCTTATGGCAGTTGTGTCAATGGGCCGAAAAGGCCCAAAACTCGAGCTTGTGAATCTCTAAGCAATGGCCTTCCCAGGTTTGGGCATAGTGCTAAGGACATTCTGGTTACTACGCTTGTCGTAGTGTTACTGTAATTATCCTCGGGACTCTGCCTCGCTTCCGACATCACGTCGAAAGATTTTGCTTAGAGATTCTCACGCTTGAACTTAACTGAACTTATCCTACCTTTTCAGTTGCACAAAAAGCAATTGACAGTAGGGGATAATCAATTTTCCAAAGAGATTACGCGTCTAAGTTCATCCATTGAGGTGATTCCAGCCAAAACTTTTGTTACACCATCTTGTTTCATAGTCAATAAACCTTGGCCCTTTGCAGCTTCCCAGATTTCTCGATCGCTAGAATTTTGTTGCACCACAAGTTCTATTTCGCGAGTCATCAATATGGCTTCATATATGCCTATTCTGCCTTTATAACCGGTTTTATTGCACCTCTCACAACCAACCGGAATATATATTTTCGAACGGTCGGCCGGAACAAGAGATTTATCTTCTATACTGGCGATGGTATCTTCAATCTCTTTTTTATCTTGTACCAGATCGATAGCGACTTCCTTTTTACAATACTTACAAAGTCGGCGCACCAAGCGTTGTGCCATAGATACACGCAAAGCAGAAGGGATGATCTTCGGGTTCACACCAAGTTCGATCAGACGAGGAAATGTTCCAGCGGCGTCATTTGTGTGGATGGTGGAGAAAACCAAGTGACCAGTAAGAGCGGAGTTGATGGCAATGTCAGCAGTTTCATTGTCACGGATTTCACCGACCATAATAATGTCAGGATCCTGGCGGACAGCGGCACGCAAACCATCTAGGAAGGTGTAACCCTTGTCATTTACCTGTGTCTGCACGATTCCTGGCAAATGATACTCAATAGGATCCTCAATAGTGATAATCTTCACATCACTGGTATGAATCTTCTTCAAAAAGGCATAGAGAGTTGTGGTTTTTCCGGAGCCGGTTGGACCGGTGGTTAGAGTCATTCCATCTGGACGATTGATTTCTTCCAACAAAATCTTGAGTAGCTTCGGGTATATACCAAGTTCCTCGAGCGGCACACTGATAGATTTTGGATTCAAGAGACGCATCACAACCGACTCGTTATATGCACCTGGTAAGATAGAAACACGAACCTCGATCTCTCCAATTGTCAGACGGATACTGAAGCGCCCGTCTTGCGAAGATTTTTTCACATTCAATTTCATTCCAGAAATAAGTTTGATGCGTGAGAGGAGTAGGGCATAGGTTTCATTGTCAAAACGAGTAACATCTTGCAAAACTCCGTCTAGACGATAACGCAAACGGACATAACCCTCTTCTGGTTCAAGGTGTATGTCGGAAGCGTCGAGAGCCAAAGCGCCAGCTACCACAACTTCCAATATACGCGAAACACGATAGCTTTTTTTCATTGATACGGTATTTTCCAGTATGGAAATGACTGTTGGAAGGCTTTTTGCTTTTTCTACAATAGTGGATATTTCTTCTGCTGATATTTGAAGGGATCCAGCTTTGCTTTCATAAGCAAAAGAGAGATCTTTGTAGCCTTTCCAAGCTTTTTCCAAGCTTTTCATGGATGAGATATAGAGGACAGGGTTATAACCTTTTGATTTCAGACTATCTACAACTGCCAATGTCTTCGGATCTGTTGGATTACGAGCAGCCACTTTTATACGTTTGTCTATAAGTGCAAATCCAGCGACTAAGGCATTTTTTGCGGTCACTTCGTCGATAAGTCTCAAGGCGTCAGTACTTATAGGGACTAGTAAGAGATTCTCATAGTCGACATTGTATTTTCCAGCCAGCATCTGCACAAGATCTTCTTCCTCTTGGTGCAAAAGATCGTTCAGTTTGCGTTTTTGCTTATCTTCATCAAATTGGATCGTCATTGGCTATAAGTATAGCGTATTTCAGGCGTATTTTGGCTGTGGTTAACGGATGTTTCTAATGGCTTGACTTTTTATCGCCGAGGTGGTATATTGTGGAGGAATTTCGATAGGTCTGCCGATGGTGTTTTTAATGCCATTGGAGGCCCTTGAAAAGGTGAATAAACGCAGTTTAACAATGTGCTGCCCTTAAATGGGTGGAGAAAGGAGTCTCTGTTATGAAACAGATTCTTCGTAGTGTTGTAACATTGGTGCCAAAGATATTGGCGCTGATGACGGTGTTAGTTGTGGTTTCGGGTATCCTGACGGGGTGCGCCTGGTACCAACAAAAGCAGGTCGGTCCGGGTGGCGAAACTCGTGTTGTTGGGTTTGCACTCTCCATGCCCTTGGAGCCAAACACAGTTGCGCCAGCGCAACCGACGCGGATTACCCGTACGATTCATGAGGACACTGTTCCAACAACAGTGGTCTATCCGCAGCAACAGCAACAGGTGCCGCAAGATCAGCCACAACAAAGCCAGTTGTATGTGCCGTTGAATCCCGAATGTGTCAAAGAGATGGGTGCAAATGTCTCGGCACCATTGCAACGCCCAGAAGTTAACCGTGGGTATTCCACGGCCACAGAAACAGTAGTGGAAGATTACGCACCTCCAACCAACCCGACATGGGTTGAACACATCGACCGAGATGGGGGTGGAGTAGTGTACTCTAGCTGGAACGGAAACGTAATGTGGCTCTGGGGTACAGACTCATATGGGCGTCGTGCACCGGTAACCCTTTCTTACCGGCCAGAACATCTCGAATTTCGAGGACGAGTGATCTCCCGGGATCGAGAAGGGAACTGGGGTTGCTATCAAAACCAGAAAGCTCCCCACTGTGAACCTAACGGTCAGTTCATTGGTCGTGTAGGAAATGGACCAATCAGTCAAGGTCCAAGTGGTAATCGCGGCTGGCGGTAAGAGTCGCCCTCCTCGCAAAATTGTCAGCATCTCTCGCGTTTCTATGTAAACACCTAGTATTGGGTGTAAACAGGAAACGCGACGAGATGGCTGACGATTTTTTGTTGGCTTAGATTTTACTTCTCCTTTTCTATAAATAAGCTACAATGTAACCAATGAAAAAAGCCACGAAAGATATGCTCAAACCAAAGCGCCTAATTTTGCTGGATGCGCATGCCATTTTACATAGGGCGTATCACGCTTTGCCGGATTTTTCTACTTCGAAGGGTGAGCCGACTGGTGCATTGTATGGATTGTCGGCGATGCTGATCAAGATAATAGAAGACCTGAAGCCCGACTACATGGCCGCTTGTTACGATATGGCCGCGCCGACTTATCGCCATGAAGCTTATAAACTCTACAAAGCTGGTCGCAAAAAGACCGACGATGACCTAATCGCACAAATGAAGAGCTCGCGCAAGATTTTTGAGGCGATGAACATTCCAATATATGAAAAAGAAGGTTTTGAGGCAGATGATGTTTTGGGCGCGATAGTTGAACAGAGTAAATTGTCGAAAGACCTCGATATTCTGATAGCTTCTGGTGATATGGACATACTCCAACTGGTGAGTGGAGATCGTGTGAAGGTGTATACATTTAAAAAAGGAATAAAAGATACAGTTATATATGACGAGGATGGTGTGAAAGCGCGATTTGGTTTTGGTCCGGAACTGATACCTGACTATAAAGGTTTGCGCGGAGATCTTTCAGATAATATTCCCGGAATAAAAGGGATTGGTGAGAAGACAGCGACTGTTTTGATATCAAATTTCGGCACGATCGAGGAAATATATTCAAAGCTCAACAAAAAAGATGAAGCCTTTTTGAAAGCTGGTTTGACGCCGCGCATCATCCAACTTTTGCGTGACAATGAAGAAGAGGCTCAATTCAGCAAAATGTTGGCCACGATTCGTCGCGATGTGCCGATTACATTTGTGTTGCCAGCGAAGACTTTCAAAGAAGAACTGGATGTGAAAGCGGTGAATAATTTTTGGCATGGCTTGGAGTTCAGGACACTTGGCCCAAGATTGGAGAAGGCGGTAAATAAAGAAGGTGAAAGGGGAAAGGCGCAAGGTGAAAGTAAAGCGCAAGGCGCAGGAAACACAGATAAATCACACAACATTTCTGAAACTTCCTCGGCTGACGACCTTGCGAAGGCAGCTATTGCACTCTGGCTGGTGAACTCGAATACAACCCAGCCGAAACTCGAAGATATCCTCGCATTCGCGAACACAGAAGACTTCAAAATTGCACAAACAAGCATTATGTCCGAACTCAAGAAACTTGGCCTGCAAAAAGTCTATGACGATATAGAAATCCCACTCATGCCGGTCATAAAAACTATGCAAGATCGCGGCATAAAAATAGATCGCAAGATACTCACGAATCTCTCAAAGACTTACCACGAAACCGCCGCGGATCTGGAGCAAAAAATCTGGCACTATGCCGGCAGGGAATTTAATATCAGCTCACCTAAGCAGCTTGGCGAAATCTTGTTCGACGTTCTTGGCCTCACAGTGAAAAATGCCAAGAAGACTGGCGCTGGTGCGCGTTCGACGCGCGAGTCCGAGCTCGAGAAGATGCGTGATATGCATCCGATAGTGCCGCTTATCTTCGAATTTCGTGAACTCTCGAAACTTTTATCTACTTATATAGATGCGATTCCGCCGCTACTCGACGGTGATGACCGTCTTCATGCAAAATTCATTCAAACCGGAACAACAACTGGTCGCATGGCTTCTCAAGAACCAAACCTGCAGAACATTCCTATCAAAACCGAACTCGGTCGCGCTATTCGTGGAGCTTTCATTGCTGAAAAAGGTTTCAAGCTTTGTGCATTTGATTATTCGCAGATCGAGATCCGTATCGCGGCTTTTCTCTCCGACGACGCCAAGCTCATCGACATTTTCAAAAATGGCCAAGACGTCCACACATCTGTCGCTTCCGAAGTTTTCAAGGTCGCGCCAGCGCAAGTGACCGCGGATATGCGCCGTCAGGCGAAAGTCATAAATTTCGGGATAATGTACGGCATGGGCGTCACCGCTCTCAAGCAAAATCTCGGCACGACGCGCGAATTGGCACAGAAATTCCTCAACGACTACTTTGAGTCTTTCGCTGGTCTCGCCGCTTATCTCGATCATGTGAAAGTTGAGACCGCCGCGCGCGGCTACACCGAGACATTTTTCGGTCGTCGTCGCTACTTCGAGGGAATAAAGTCTAAATTGCCATTTATCCGTGCCGCGGCCGAGCGCATGGCTATAAATGCACCCATCCAAGGCACCGAAGCCGACATCATCAAGATCGCCATGTCGCGTATTTACGAATATTGCCACAAAGCTGGTTTGGCTGGCCCCGCCGGCGATGGTGTTGGCAGCGCCGTCTTTCCACTTGTACAGGTCCACGATGAACTCATATACGAAATCCGCGAAGATAAGATCGATCAAGTTGTGCCGGAAATAAAAAAGATCATGGAAAATGTTATGGGCCTTGCTGAGACAAAAGGAATCCCTCTGACCGCCAATGCCATGGTAGGAAATAATTGGGGTGAGTTGAAGTAAGGATAGTGAAATATACGGCTATAAATAAAGGTTTTCTAACTGTTGACAAATCCGTAATTTGGTGTATACTACTAGTGTAGTTCTTTGATAGTCTAACTTGCATTTGCCACGGAAGAAAGCGGCTTTCTGGCCCATACAGCCTATTAAGCCATTCTCTACTGTGGCAAAAACGCCCAGCAACAAAGACACGCTCGCAATGCGGGCAAGTCTAACAACAAAGGAAGGACAGGTTACTATGAGTAACGAGTTCGTTCTCGGTGTCGGTCCAGCTGAAAAGCTGCAGACTGCGTGTCGTCGAAATAATTGCGGTATCGAGTTGATCGAATGGCTTTGCACGAGCAACAATCTCGCGCGAGTCATGGACATCCAACTCGGTCGCGCGGAGATCAAACCGATTGAGCATGTCATTGACCTCGGTGCCAGCCCATATCTGCCTGATGGCTGGAAAGTGGAAGAACACCAGAAGGGCAAATTAGTGAAGCTCGAACGTCGCGGTGATGATCTCTACCTCGACGGCAAGAAGATTGATCTCTTCTTGTCGAAGAACCAGAAGGGTGGTTGCATCGGTGGCAATAACCTCCGCGAGGAGCTTGCCAAGGAGCCGGTCTTGAACGCCAACGTTCTCGACCATCTTCTCAAACCGGAAAATCAGCACCTGATCCCAGATTCATGGAAGGGGAAATGCGCCTTCTTCTGGGGTACTGTTTACCGCAGCGCCGATGGCAACCTCTGCGTCCGTTGCCTGTACTGGGACGGCGACGGGTGGAACTGGAACTACGACTGGCTCGGCAATGACTGGTTTGCCAACCGCCCGGCCGCGGTGTCCGCAAGTTAAAACTTTGGGCTTTGTCACTGTGTACTCTGTGCACTTTGACCTTTGCCCTAAAAAATTAGGTGGTTTAATACATTTAACCATCCGGCATGGAATGAGCCGCAGACATTCAAAAACACGCACCGAAAATGCGTGTTTTTCCTTTTCATATAAACAAATATGTTAAAATAATCTCGGTAGTAGGTGAATATGCTGGCGGTCATGGCTTCCAGCTACCGAATCCAGTATCCATACATCGAGAATATCCGCGGTTACGGCTTCGGGTAGGGTGGTGTATGCTCCATTGTTTGATTTATCAAACAAGAAGTACCCCTTGTGGGTATAGACACTTCATAAAAAATGAAGATACTTGGTACGAGACTTTAGGGCATTATGATGCCGAATCAGATTCAACCCTGAGAGTATTCGAAGGGTGGTGGTATGGATGACTTCTCGTATAATACCGCAACGCCGATGGCAACCTCTACGTCCGTTACCTGTACTGGAACGGCGACAGGTGGAACTGGAACTACAACTGGCTCGACAATGACTGGAATGCCAACAACCCGGCCGCGGTGTCCGCAACTCTCTCATTTCTCTCCTGTCTTCTTCGTAAGTTCGGGAGAGTTTTGCTTTATGGTCGGCACTGTTTTGGGCGTAGTCTGCTTTGTAAGCTGACCATTCCAACCGCCGAGATTGCGGCCAATTTCATCAAGTTTGACTGATAATGCGATATACTTCTTTTCATCGAGTGATTTGGCTTCCCAAAGGATCATTACCAAAACTTTGATAGCGTCTGTTTTCTTCATTGCGAGACGCACATATGGCCGCTTTTCTTCTGGAGACAAAAAACCAGCTGCAGACACCGCCTCGATAAGTTCCACAAACAATGAATCAATACGAAAACCAAAGGAGTGTTTATGCGATTTGGGCAGATTCTGGCAATATCCATGCCACAGTAGATAGCCGTCTTTTATTTTCTGTAAAACAGGTGGCGCCTGTGTGTGTGTGTGTGTGTGTGTGTGGCTAAGACCTCTCCGCCACCATGTCTAGGATTCAATTCAGTCATACATACGATGATATCATTTCTTTGGAGAATCTTCTTGGTGCATGGAGGGAATTCAGAGTAAATAAAAAGGATCGCAAAGATGTTCAAGAATTTCAACAGCATTTGATGGACAACATAATCTCGCTTCACAATGATCTCGCGGCCAAAACCTATACACATTCGCCTTACGAGTTTTTCAAGATCAACGATCCTAAACCTCGTGATATTCACAAAGCAAAAGTAAGAGATAGACTATTACACCACGCTCTTTATAGAGAGCTGTACCCATTTTTTGATAGGACTTTTATATCGGATTCTACGTCATGCAGATTTGGAAAAGGGACGCATAAGGCAGTAAATAGATTTAGGACATTTGGGTACAAGGTATCGCAAAACCATACAAGAACAGTCTGGGTGCTTAAGTGTGATATAAGAAAATTCTTTGTTTCTATTAACCAGAAGATTTTGATTGATATTTTGGACGAATATATTCCTAATAGAGACATTCTTACTTTGATCACGAAGATTGTAAGCGGTTTTCATTCAACAGCCGTTGGTGTCGGCTTACCACTTGGAAATCTAACATCACAACTGTTTGTAAACATCTTCATGAACGAGTTTGATCAGTTTATGAAGCATAAGGTCAAAGCCAAATATTATATTCGTTATGCGGACGACTTCGTTATCCTCTCACATGATAGGAAATGGCTTCGTAGCATAATTTTGTATATTCGAGGTTTTTTGTGGAGGAGATTGAAATTACAGCTACATCCAAGCAAAGTGTCTATTGGCACCATTGCTTCCGGCGTTGATTATCTTGGTTGGGTCAATTTTACAGATCATAGAACTCTACGGACTGTGACTAAGAAAAGAATGTTTAGGAATCTTGCAATGAAAAGGTATGACGAAAATTATAAAGCAGTCGAAGATTCTTATCTGGGCATGATTGGTCATGGCAACGCAAAATTATTGAGAGACAAAATCTTGTATCGTGGTAATATACAGAAATGAAATCCGTCGCATCACACTCCCTAGAAGAGACTTCAGCCCTAGCCTCTCAATGGCTTAGTAAAATCGTCGCGGGTGCAAATGACAGCGCAAATAGTGGTGCGACCATCGTCGCATTGAACGGCCAACTTGGCTCAGGCAAAACCACTTTTGTGCAGGCGGTTGCGCGAGAACTTGGAATCGCTGCCACTGTTACCAGCCCGACATTTGTGATTATGAAAAAGTATAAGCTCAACACTACTCATTTCAAAACCCTGATCCATATCGACGCATATCGTCTAGAAAGTGGCGACGATTTAAATGCATTGGAGTTCGCAGATATCGTTGCTGATCCAGGAAATCTGATTCTCATAGAATGGGCTGACAACGTGAAGAGTGGCTTGCCGGCGGATATTGAAGAGATAGACTTTGAATATGTCGGTGAGAATGATAGAAAAATAAGTTTCAAATAGGTGCGCTATACTTAAAACATGCTTTACCTTTTCCACGGCACAAATAAGCAGCTCTCGCTCAACAAAGCGCGCACTTTGGTGAAGTCTTTGCGCACCAAGAGGCCGGATGCGTCTTTCGTGGAGATGGGAGCAGACGATTGGAATGCCGCAGCCATACAAGAGCATGCTGGTGGCCAAGGACTTTTTTCTGCGAAGTACATCATATTTTTGAATCAAGTTACCACAAATGCCGAGGCAAAAGATCAGATTGCTAAACTGGCGGATCTCATGGCGGACTCCGAAAACATTTTCATTGTCATAGAAGGGAAGTTGACGGTGGATATCAAGAAATCTTTAGAAAAATATGCCACGAAAACCGTGGTGACTGACGCGGAGAAAGTTGGCGCGAAAAAAGAATTTAATGCCTTTGCACTCGCGGACGCTTTCGGCACACGCGACGCTGGGCGATCTTGGGCTCTATTTCGCCAGGCCATAGACGCTGGTCAGGAGATAGAAGCCATAGTGGGGATGCTTTTCTGGAAAGAGAAGACTATGAGCGGTTCACATCCTCTTCTTGGTGAACTCGTAACCATATATCACGATGGCCATCGAGGCATCGTAGATATGGAATTGGCGACGGAGAGACTTTTGTTGGGGCTAGAGAATTAAAGGGTGGGGGCAAATTGCCACCCCCTTTTGTTGATTATGCCGATTTTCATCACTACGGAACAAAAAATTTCCACGCGGAAGTTCCCAAGATTTTTTTCAGGAGTATAATTGTGGGGATGAATATAAAAAATCCTGAAAATTTCAAGGATGATGCCAAGAATCCAGGCGAAGATCTGATCATGAAGTCTGTGGCACTTTTTGAGTCCCATGAGATAAGACGGACATGGCACGAAGGGAAGTGGTTTTTTGTCGTCGAGGATGTTGTGCAAGCACTTATTGAATCTGACGATCCTAAGCAGTATATACAAAAGATGAGAGAACGTGATGAGATACTTAGTCAAGGGTGGGTACAAATTGTACATACCCTTGGCATAGTGACAAAAGGAGGTCGCCAGAAGATGATATGTGCCGATTTACAAGGTATTTTCAGGATTATCCAGTCCATTCCTTCACCAAAAGCCGAGCCTCTCAAACTCTGGTTGGCACAGCTCGGAAAGGAACGTATAGACGAGATTCAAGATCCCGAACTTGCTGTGAACCGCGCGAAAGCGATCTATGAAAAGAAGGGTTATCCACGAGATTGGATAGATAAGAGGCTCCGCGGTATAAATGTTCGCAACACACTGACAGATGAATGGAAAAATCGAGGTGTCAAAGCTAGTTCGGAGTTTGCCATACTGACAGACGAGATATACAAAGGTGCATTTGATTTCACTGCGAAAGAGTATAAAGATCACAAATCCTTGTCACGAGAACATAACTTACGTGACCATATGGAAGATCTCGAGCTTATTTTGACCATGCTTGGCGAAGCCACAACCACTAGACTTACAACAGAGCGCGACTCGAAGGAATTTCACAAGTTACATAAGGACGCAAAAGAGGGAGGTGAGGTCGCTGGTAAGACTAGAACCGACATAGAACAGCGGATAGGAAAGAAAATAGTCAGCAAGAAAAACTTTTTACCGAAAGTTAATACCCGCGGCCATTTGCGTTAATGCCTATTTCTATGGCATTATTGTTCAATCGCACTTGTTGGTCATTTGTTTTCAGATTTGTAGTGCGTTTTGCGCCCATAGCTCAGCCCGGTAGAGCACCTGCCTTTTAAGCAGAGGGTCGCTGGTTCGAATCCAGCTGGGCGCACAAATGAATATCAAGATTATTAAAGAAAAGATTTCAAGGCAGGAACTCGAGGAATTGGCCGGGGAATTTTATGTTGAAATGGTAAAAGGGGCAGTAGACATTGACCGAGGTATTTTGGCGCTCGGAGGTGAGTGGCACATCGACGCAAATCAGGTCTTGATTGCAGATGGTTCGTTGCAGAAAAATATTTGGGGTTTCAACATATATCTCGATGGAAGGATTGAACATATTTCTCTTATTAATATTCGGCCGCTACAGAACAACAAGACTTTGGAGGTTGAAGATCCAACTATTAGAGAGAAAATGAATATTATAATAAAAAGACTAGTTATATAATATCGACATGAACGAAAAACCAAATTATTTTTACATGGCGAATTTATGGAGCGAAGTGGAAAAGATTTTTATTTGGAAGGAACGCGGGGACAAAGGTGCCATGAATAGCGCGTTAGATAGGGCAATGTCGATTCTTGGGGTCATCAGAAATTCTGCAGATAGCAGTGCTCGTACTGAGGCAGCTATTTTGGAGGGGATTTTGATAGACCTGAATAGTCCCAATAGGAAATATAAAGTCTCTAGATCAGAGATGTCTTCCTATCTAAAGCCGTTTGCCTCTCGACTTCTTGTTGTTTAGCAGAGGGTCGCTGGTTCGAATCCAGCTGGGCGCACCAAAATAATTAGCTTCTATAACCCAGCTCTATCCATCGCCGTTATGCCGGCGCCAGTGACGATAAGAGATAAGGCCAAAACCAAGAGGATGAGATAATAATTGACACCATCAGTAAGAAAAGCTTTTTTCTGCATGCGTTCTACAAGACGGATGATGAGGTTCACTCCGGCGGCAATGGCGGCTCCTTGAGTCCAGAGACCGATGATGAGAAGAGCTCCGGTTAGGAATTCTATGAGAGCGACAATCTTTTTATTGTTGGAACTAGGTCTATGCTTCAGTGTTTTATAAGTCCAATGCAGAAAGACCGCACCGAGTACGAGGCGGATGATAAGCGGTGATAATTCTGTCCACGAAAGCAAAGTAGGGAATAGTGATAGCATGTTAGTGTATTATATGATAAATCTATATATATGATAACACTTATTCTCGACAATATCCGCAGTGTCCACAATGTCGGTTCTATATTTCGCACTTCGGAAACGCTTGGCATAAAAAAGATATATTGCATCGGCACTACACCGACGCCGCTTGATCGTTTTGGCCGTAAACGCAAAGATTTCGCAAAAGTGGCTCTAGGTGCAGAAGATATTTTGAATTGGGAACATCTCGGCGAGGTCACCGCTCTTATAAAAAAACTGAAGAAATCTGGCTACAAAATTATAGCTTTGGAGCAGTCGCCGAAATCGGTGGATTATAAGAGCGTTAAGATTGGCGATCTCTGCGAGGATAATAGCGCCAGTCATATGATCAAAGTCGCCATCATCCTTGGTAATGAAGTGGACGGAGTCTCGTCAAAGCTTTTGAAGTTGGCCGATATTATCGCTGAGATACCTATGGCTGGTAAAAAAGAATCGCTAAATGTCTCAGTCGCTGGAGCAGTTTTCCTTTTCCGATTATTGGATCATTAAACATAACATGCCTGAACTTCCTGAAGTACAAACAACTGTGACTGGATTGACGCGCACTATTGTCGGCTTGAAGATAGTCGATGTTTGGTCAGATTACAATAAACACGACACTGCTTTTTTAAGTGAACTCAAATCGGCGGTTATCGGTCGAAAAATCTCTTCGGTCACGCGTAGAGCCAAGAATGTTCTGATACATCTGGAAAATGCAACGATTCTTGTTCATATGAAAATGACCGGCCACCTCCTATATGGTTTGTATGAGTTTACCGGCGGAAAATCTGGCGGGACGAGCAAGGAAAACCGTCCAATAGAAATGTCTTCAAAAGACCCATGGATCCCGATAGAACCGGAGGCCATGAAGGATCCATATAACCGCCATGTGCATTTTGTTATTTCATTTTCCAATGGACGCCAGCTCGCCCTTTCCGATGTGCGCAAATTCGCGAAGGTGGTTCTTTTGGACGATACAAACTTTCTGGAGTCGACTCATTTGAAACATCTCGGACCGGAACCGCTTGAACCGACATTTACATTTACTAATTTTTTAGCGCGTTTGAAGATGCGTCCACATGGAAAGATTAAGCAAGTTTTGATGGATCAAACTGTTTTATCTGGTATCGGAAATATCTACGCTGACGAAACTTTGTGGTTGGCGGGCATACATCCAACTAAGAGAGTAGAGGATCTGTTTACACGCGGCAAAAATTCTTTGGGCAAACCACGACCGTGCCTAGGGACACTTTTCAAAGCGATAAAAAGTTTACTTACAAAAGGTGTCAAACTCGGCGGCGATTCGATGTCGGATTATAGAAATGTGGACGGCGAAAAAGGCGAGTTTCAACTACAACATCACGCTTACCAGAAGACAGGCCAAAGATGTGATAAGAAAGGATGTGGTGGCACTATTGTACGCATCAAGCTTGGTGGCAGAGGCACACATTTTTGTAACAAGCATCAGCGATTGGTCTAACGATTGGCCTGGCCGAGGATTTCCTCTTGCGCAACCTTAGCATCGCTCCAAGGTATCTTTGAACCGCCGTGACCCATTATATAAGGATCAGTGCCTTTTCCGGTAATAAGTACAGCGTCGCCGGTTTTGGCACGCTTTATGGCTTCGCGTATGGCCACTCGGCGATCCATGATGATAGTTGGTCTCTGTGTGACGATGCCAACAGCGACATCCTGCACGATCTTTTCCGGATTTTCGTCGTAAGGATCTTCATCGGTCAATATGATCTCGTCGCAATATTCGTCGGCGATGCGGCCCATCTCTTTGCGCTTCCAATTGTCCCTACCTCCGCCGGTGCCGCCGAGCACGCAGATATTTCGCGAGGTCTGAAAGACTTGGTAAAGTTTCTCCAACGAATCTGGTGTATGAGCATAGTCGACTATAACTTGGAAATCTTGGCCGGCATCTATTTTCTGAACACGACCCAATATGCCGGAGAATTTTTCTATGGCGCGGATGATAATATCGTCGGAAACTCCTTGACTGCGCGCGGCTGTGATAGCTGCGAGGATGTTGTATATATTGAATAATCCAGAGAGCGGCGAGTTTATGAGGCGACCATTGAGTGTAAATGTCAGACCCTCTCTCTTCACTTCATAAGGTTCGACATCATGCAGACTGTAAGTGATACGACGATCAGCAGTACAAGCCAAAAAACTAGAAGCTTGTTTATCTTCGGCATTGATTATCAAAACACGATCCTTTTTGTTCGATTTTCCTAGACTGCGTGCCAAGTCCAGTTTTGCTTCAATATAGTTCTCATATGAGCCGTGAGCTTCGACATGTTCTGGTGATATATTCGTCAGAACGAAAGCATCCATATTTATGAATTTGTGGCGATGCAGGATGGCGCCTTGCGATGTCATTTCCAAGATGAAATATTTACAGCCATGTTGCACTGATCTTCTAAGTAGACGCTGCACAAAGAAGCGACCAGGCATGCTCATCTTGAAGAGATTTTCCGAAGAGATGTCATCGACTTTGAAGCGGATAGTATTTGAGAGACCCGTCTTGTAACCAGCTTCTTCGAGTATAGTGTTCAATATTTCCGTCGTGGAGGTTTTTCCTTTTGTCCCAGTGACAGCGATGACTTTTATCTGGCGAGAAGGGAAGCGATACCAGATAGTTGCGCAAAAAGACAAAGTCCAGTGATAAGCCGGCTGAAAAAAGTTGAAGATAGGGTTTGGTATGAAACGGCGGATTTTTATGAGAATGGAGTCGATCATTTTTTAACTGAGGATTTTTAACGCTGCTTTCACTTTTGCGCCGGTGTCAGTAAGTTTTTTGCCGTCTTTTCCAGAGCCGGAACTTGAGTTGGCGCCTGCCATAACTTTCTTTATAGCATCGCGCGCTTCACCAGCATCATAGCCCAAGGCCTTCAAGGCTTCGATAGCGTCGGCGTCACTGGATATGCCAGCAATGTATTCATTATCGGCGCCACTATCCATATCACCATATCCATAACCACCTATTTTTTCTTTGAGTTCAAGCACGATCTTTTCTGCGGTCTTGCGGCCAATACCGGATACTTTTACAAGATGCGTCGTGGAGCCGTCGCGGATGGCTCTGGCCAAGGTTTCGCTTGCCACCAATGACAAGATATTGAGCGCGGTCTTCGGACCTATTCCTGAAACGGTTATGAGTAGTTCGAAAAAATCCCGTTCTTTCTTCGAAATGAATCCATAGAGGTCTTGTGAGTTCTCGCGCACCGCTAGATGGGTCCAGATTGTGGTTTCTTGGCCTATTTTCAATCCATGCAGAGAATCTTCGGTCACAGCTACTTTGTAGCCGACACCATTTACATCTATAACGATGGCGCGATCCGTCATTTCCAATATTTTTCCGTGAAGCAGGGAGATCATGGATATATGATAACATATGCGTATGGCGCAGCAGCCACTTTACTTTTCCTGGCCGTCGTGTTAACTTAACCAACACAAATAAACATATGCCGATAACATCTTCAGCCAAAAAAGCCATTCGTGCAGCTAAACACAAGCGTGTTTTCAATCTTCGTCACAAGAACCAAGTCGACAAAGAGCTCCGAGCTTTCCGCACAGCCGTTGCTGCGAAGGATAAGTCAGCCGCCGCCAAGCTTATTCCTATTGTCTACAAATCTCTAGATAAGTCCGCCAAGATCGGTTACATCAAGGCCAATGCTGCATCTCGTCTCAAATCTCGCGCTATGGCCGCTCTCAAAAAGCTAGGCTAGTTTCCAAGCTAGTCCTCGGCTAATGCGAGTTTTTATGTTAGTGTATTGTCGTCAGTTGGACAGTTTGGTGTGTCGTGTCACGACGCCCTCGTCGTTTAATGGATAGGACGCAGGATTGCGGATCCTGCAATCGAGGTTCGATTCCTCGCGGGGGCACATGGTAGCGAATCCCATGGACAGGAGTAGCTCATTTGAGCCGTATAAGCGGACACTATTGAATATAGGCCCAATCATATTTCGACATGTATTTTTGTTTGTAAATGGCATCATATTTTCCGTGGCTATATTGCTTTTTGTTTTTGGCAACAAAGAGTCGGCGATATTTCTAAGTGCAATAACCGTTTTCAATATACTTCTAGGTATCGTCCAAGACACTCGAGCGCGCATAGCTCTTGAGACATTGCAACTCATGATGGCTATCAAGGTTACGCGACTGAACGATGATGGTAAGGAAGAAACTATCTTGGCAGAGGATGTTGTGAAAGGTGAACACATAAAACTGGTGATAGGAGATCAGATTCCATGTGATGGTAAGCTTCTTTCTTCAAATGGATTGGAAGTCAGTGAAGCTTTGGTTACAGGTGAGTCGGATTCTTTTCCTAAAAATGTTGGCGAGTCGATCGCTGCTGGTAGTATTATCACTGCTGGTACTGGAGTGTTTGAAGCCACGCAAGATTTTTCAGATAGTCGACTGGCTCATTTGAACAAAGAGGCGAAAAAATACGCGGCTCATCCAAGTCCAATCCAACAGGCCATAAATGAAGTTATAAAATATGCCGGCTATATCATGTTTCTGGTCATATTATTCGTAGTTGGTAGAGATTTTGTCACTCACGGATCGGCAGTGAAGGCGGTTCTAGATATAGGCGCTCTTGCTAGCACGATAATACCCCAAGGACTTGTTGTGATCACGACGCTGTTGTTTGCTTTCGGTGCAGCTAGTTATTCCAAGAAACACGTCTTATTCCAAGAGATAAATGCCACAGAAAAGCTTGGCCGCATAAAAAATCTTTGTATGGATAAGACTGGAACCTTGACTGAGAACTTTTTGGTGGTTGAAGATATGTATGTTTGTGAAGGTTTTTCAGAAGAGAAAGCGAAGATGCTTGTTGCAGCATATATAAAAGGTTCAAAAGATTCTTCTCAGACGATGAATGCGGTTAATAAGTATATAGCTATGAAAAGCGCTGATATTGGTGGCGTCGATCATGAAGTCGTTAGTTCATTGCCATTTTCTTCTTGGAGACAATATGGCGGTGTGGAATTATCGGCAAAAGAATTCATCTTGGTCGGCTCGCCAGATGTTTTCATGTCACATATCTCCCAGCCAGTAGAGAAGGAATGGCTTGTGGATATTATTAAAAAGCATGCTCATACTGGTAAACGCGTCTTATGTGTGGCGCGTCTAGAGAATAATAAATCTGATAATAAATCTGGCGGACTTTCTGGACTTCCTCGTGATCTTTCTGGCACAAAACTCTCACTTATCTCGGTCTTTGTCTTTCAGGCTGGTTTGCGCGAAGGTATTCGTGAAGCTATCGATTTCTTCCAAAAGCGCGGAGTAAGGATACGCATCATTTCCGGAGATAATGTCGATACTGTACGCACTATCGCTTCTTCGGCCGGTGTAGCAAATACCGACGCAGTTATCACAGGTTCGGAGATGGAAAAATGGTCAGTGGAGGATTTTGAAAAGAAAGTTGGCGACTATACTATATTTGCCAGGATCGTTCCGGAACAGAAAGTGAAGATTATTGAGGCATTCAAGAAAGACGGCTTTACCGCTATGGTTGGTGATGGTGCAAATGATGCCCTAGCTATCAAAAAAGCTGATCTAGGTATAGCTATGTTCGACGGTGTTCAAGCAACCAGAAGTTTGGCGGATGTAATTCTTATGAAGAATAGCTTTACGGATTTACCTGGCGGAGTTGAACTTGCCGATAATTTTATAAGAAACATAGAAATCTTTGCGGGTATGTTTTTGAATCAAAGTATGATGGGATTTGCATTTTTCTTTATTATAAGTCTTTTTGGTTTTGCTTTTCCTCTGACGCCACTCAACATCACCTTTATAAATTATTTTGCTGTCGGTATACCAGGTATGCTTATAGGGTATTGGGCTATTCAGCCATCAGGAAAAATACTTCCAGCCAGCAAGAAGTCGTTTTTATCATTGGTACTACCTTTCGCAATCCAGTCGGCGATTATCGGGTCTATTGCCGTAGCTACAGTATTTGCTTTAAGTCCTGAATATTTGAAAATGGCCGCATCGAATACTATGGTTATTATAGGATTTGCTGTATGCGGGATTATCTTTTTGGCATTGGCGCCGAAAGTCTATCGCGGTATTCAATCAAAAACTGAGATATGGCATTTATTGGGATTGACGGTATTTGAGATTATACTGTTCTTTGTGATGGTTAAGATACCGATTCTTGTGCGTTTTTTCAATATAACTATGCCGCTGCCATCTTTGAGAGCAATCGGTCTGACTTTGCTTATACTGCTCATCTTCGGAGTAAGGCAGTATTTTATGGTGGCAAGAAAGATGTTTGTTGACAGGTAGAACTAAAATCCCAAACCTTCTAACACATGATGCAAAAACTGTTGGTGATGTTCGGTTTCAGCGATGTACTTGAGTAAGACCTCACGGACTTTTTCCGGATCTACTTCTTCTATGAGAATGATGATGAGTGGCATAAAAGTCTTGCGTGATCTCATAAGCAATTTTGCTGGTCCTTGTTGATCGTGCGGTATCCAGAAAGAATTGAGTGAGAGAAATGGATACAAGATATCATCAACGACTACGCCACGGTCATTGATCTCATGATGAACGACTTTTGGTCGCTTGGAAGCGTGTAGTACTAGAGCGACTGCGGCTAGTATGACGAATATGCCGGTGATGATCTGCGCGAAGATGAAGCAGACTGCTGCTATCGCCAATGTGATTATGCCAACCGACCAATACCAATCGGAATTTTTCTCCGTATATATATGAGTTGGTGCATCCCAAGAGATGAGAGCTTCTATTGCCATGTGGTTATTTTAGCACCTTTTTGCTCGGCTGAAATGCCGATGTGGTGTGTATAAGCAGCGCCAGGTTAACCAAGGTTTTGCCTTGTCTCCCAATTGAACTCATTATAATTTCCACCGGATATGTATGTTTCGATCACTGCTTTGACATGTGGAATAATATTGAGTGGTAGATCATCTAGTCGGAAGAATCTCAAGTCATCACATTTTTGAGGTTCGGCATTATTAGGAATTCTGTTGAAGACCTTCGGAATAAAGTAAAAACCAATACGAGCATGATGATTATTTTTGTCTGGACACCAACGATGCTGCGTTAAGATAAATTCAAGATCTTTCGGATCAATATCGATACCGATCTCTTCTCGTGCCTCGCGAGCGGTGCCCTCGCGCATTGTCTCACCATATTCTCCATGGCCAGCCGGTAGTCCATATTTTCCATCCTCATACCCCGTATTAAATCTACGAGATAGAAGTATTTTCCCGTCTTTTATGAGAAAAAGGAATACCTCCGGAATTATTTTGAAGCGCTCTTTCATGTGTCATCATTATAAATCAGACCATCGATATAGTATACTCGGGTCAATCCAATACCAGATCATTTGCGGATGGGGTGAGATTCGAACTCACGGTCCCCTTTCGGGGACTTCGGTTTTCAAGACCGACGCCTTAGGCCTCTCAGCCACCCATCCGTGTGTTTGAGCACCTGTGCATCTTATGCTTTTTGAGCAAATTTTTCAACTAACGGCTTTTATGGAGATGTTTCTCGTAGTGGCAATTTGGACAAATGAGTTCCAAATTATCCATTGTGTTGTTATTTCTATTCCTGTCTTTATGATGAATTTGTAAGATCTTATATTTATCATATCCACAACATTCACATATTTTACCCCTTTCTTTCAATAGTTTGATTTTTAGTGACCTCTGGTCTTTAACTTTATCTTTCAATGGACGTCCTGTATATTTCGTGCCAACTCTATTTGTATTTGAGCAACTTCTGCTACATGTTTTCTTGTTTAGACCCGCAAGAATAGGCTTTCCACAAACTGTACAAGGTATTTCTTTTCTGCAGTAAATTCCGTAACAATCACTACCACAGAATGCTTTGCCTAAGGCTTTGTGTAGCAGACTGGGGCGCCTATAAACCAAGGTGTCGCATACGACACATTTAGTATTCGGTTTTCTCTTATAAGTTTCTGTCACTAAGGCAGTATACCACAGCTGACGCTGATACATTAACATTATAAATATGATATTCTTATCCCATGAATCCCCAAAAAATAACTATGCCCGTAAAGCCACGCCAAAAGCGCATCCTCGGCATCGACTACGGCACGAAACGCGTCGGCTTGGCTATTTCCGATGAAAATAGGCAGTTCGCTCTGCCTCTGGTCGTTATCTTGAATACGCCGGAGCTTTGCGCGGAGATAATCAAAAATGCAGAAGAACATGAAGCCAAAGAGATTGTGATCGGTGAGTCGAGAAACTACAAAGGCGAACCAAATGCCATATTTCTGGATGCGGATTCATTGAAGAAGCAGCTGGAGAAAGCCGGCTTTAAGGTTTATCTGGAATTGGAATTCATGACGAGCCAGCAAGCTGAACGATTGCAAGGAAAAAATGCCATGACTGACGCTTCAGCGGCTGCACTTATATTACAAAGCTATTTAGATAGGCAAAAGATATGATTTCATATGACGATTTCAAAAAAGTGGAGATTCGAGCAGGCAAGATATTGTCGGCAGAAAAAGTTCCAGACACGGATAAGCTTTTGAAGCTCTCGGTGGATTTCGCGGAAGCTGTGCCACGACAAATAATTTCCGGTATCGCTCTTTATTTTCCTGATTCAGCTGTGTTGGTAGGGAAGACTTGTATGTTTGTGACGAATCTTGATCCGAGAATTATCCGTGGGTTTGAGAGTCAAGGGATGATCTTAGCGATCTCAACTGCGCCGGTTGTAGATCCAGTAAGTGGTGTTACTACAAGTCCAGGAAATTTCTCTTTGCTTGAGCCGAATGATTCCATACCTCCGGGGACATTAGCAAAATGACATCACTACTTTTATTCCTTGAGCCAAAGCTATTGATCGGCGCTGTCGGTATCATCGGTGTCATTGTCATCATTTTTGCTGAAACAGGTCTTTTTATCGGTTTTTTCTTGCCAGGAGATTCACTTCTTTTCACTGCTGGATTCTTGGCATCTCAAGGATATATTTCTCTAGCATGGCTTCTAGTGGGAACTTTTTTGGCGGCAGTTATCGGTGATAGTGTCGGTTATGCTTTCGGGAGAAAAGCTGGTCCGGCTATATTTGATCGTCCTGGATCATTTTTGTTCGACCCGAAAAATATCATCCGTGCTAAGGAGTTTTACGAGAAACATGGTAAAAAGACCATAATATTAGCCAGATTTGTGCCGGTGGTGAGGACATTTGCACCGATTGTGGCCGGTGTAGGCGATATGGATTATCGAACTTTTCTTTCTTTCAATATAGTCGGCGGATTTATCTGGACTTGGATGTTGCTCTTCTTGGGATATCTTCTTGGAGCCGTCATCCCCAATCCTGACAGGTTTATTTTACCGATCGTTGCTATTATCGTAATCGTTTCTTTGTTACCAGTTCTACGCCAAGTTTTCAAGAGGATTTTGTAGTACAATATATGCATGAGCGCTTCGTTTTTTCTCAAGCTTTTTCCTCCACCAGATTTTTTGTTAATGGATCATGCCGGACTAGAGATTTCCGATGATGCTATCCGCTGTCTTTCTTATAAAGATGCCGGCATATCTGGTGTTGCATCACGAAAGATAAAGAGCTTCATGGCTGTAGACTTGCCAAAAGGTCTGCTTATTGGTGGTGATACAGTTCATATGGACGATTTGCGTGCTGAACTCCTGAAATTCAAGGAGAAAACTGGTATTTCTTATGTGAAAGTCTCTATTCCTGAAGAAAAAGCCTATCTTTTCCAGATCGATGTGCCAGCGGTGACCGCCAAATACATATATCAGAATATCGAATCTAAGCTCGAAGAAAATGTTCCTCTTTCTGTGAAGGATGCCGTGTTCAATTTCGATCTTTCTCCGCTTTCTGGTGTCAACTCATCGGTTGCTGGCAGCTCTATCATGTGCGACGGTTCAGTCTTGCGCGCCAGCGTTTCGGTGGTGCCAAAATCTTATATAGAAAAGATGTTGGGGTTGCTACATTCTGTAGGGTTAAAGCCACTTGCTTTCGAGGTTGTGCCGCGCTCACTAGCTCGTGTATTGGCGCCGGTCGAAGGTGATAAGACAGTGATTATCGCTCATGTTATGGATCAGAAAATCGGAGTATATATCGTCTCATCAGGTGTGGTTGATTTCGCTTCCACTGTCAGCCGAGATGTTGTGAACACATCTGATATTCCTCGCACAACAATCGAAGATACTATTGCGAAGGAAATCACTCGCATATATGGATATTGGGTTTCGAAACAGGATGCTACAGCCATACACGAGGTCTTGCTTGTTGGTCATAATGCTCAATCTTATGAAGCTGGAGTCAGGGATGCTTTGACTAGCTTGGCTATGAATGTAACCACTCCGGATATTTGGAAAGTTGGCCACAATATTTCTGGCAATCTTTCCAGCGATGTGCCACCAATATCTAGGGATGATTCATCGGCTTATGCGGTGGTCGCCGGGCTGGCTTTGCCATAATCGAAACAATCCATACATACATATATATAAAATCTATGCATTACACACTTTTGACAGATGAAGAACGAACGATCATACATCACGAGTATCGTACTCGCGCGGCTATAGTCTTTTGTTTTGTGATGGCGATAATCTGTCTTCTTGGAATGGGTATTCTTTCTCCGGCATATATTTATTCAAAATCCTCAGAGAGTGTTCAACAACAGATTTTAGGATCCATAAATACAAAAGATGATAGCAAATTGGTTATGGTTAGAAACGAGCTCTCCAAAGATTCAGCTATTCTTTCGGCTACAGAGCAATATCTTGGCGGACCGGTATATTCCCGTGTCATAGATGGCCTTGTTGGCGTTATGGGTCCGGTTACATACACTTCTATATCCATATCACTCAATAAATCGTCGCTCAGTGGAAATCCTAGTGTCGGTTCATCTTCAGTGACCGCTGTCATCCAAGGCGTGGCACCTACGCGCACAGCACTTCTTGATTTCGAGAATCGTTTGGAGTCTATCAAGAAAGGGAACACGGTGGATTTGCCGATATCAGAATTAACCAAGAGCTCGGATATCCAATTCTCATTGAAATTAACCGAATCTATCCAATAAAACATCATGAAATCTCAACCGCACAAAACATTATTGATCATATCTTTCTCTCTTTTTGTCATACTGGCTTTTGCTTACGGATTTATGAAAAATTCTCTTGATATTTCTATAGCCAATGTCTCGAATATGCGTTCGCAAATAAAATCCGGAGACATGATCATAACAGAGACTAGGTTCTTGGATACTTTATCTAGTGACACCGCTTCAGATCGTGACAGAGTCCGTTCTCATGTACTTGTTGCTGACAAAGCCATCGACTTGATAGTTGCCATAGAATCTTTCGGTTCAAAATCAGGAAGCAAAGTATCTATTGTAAGTATCGATTCACCGAAGTTCAAACAAGCCTCATCCACAACCAGCTCCATAAATATGGAAGTATCCGCTATTGGCCAATGGTCATCGGTCATGAAAGCTTTGTCTTTGATCGAAGGACTTCCATATATCATGACTACGGATTCCATCAAGATGAATGCTTTGGAAAAAGGAGATTGGAATCTCGATATCAAGTTGCGTGTATTGACCATATAAAAAGACATGAAAACAAATATCAAAAAAAGGGAGGATATATCTTGGAAGAGGATCAGTCGTGATCCACTGATTGATTGGATATTTATGTTGTTGGTCGGACTGGCCATCATCACAGTCATGGTCGCAATCGGGATATTCGCTTATGTGGATGTTGGTCAAGCGTCTTCCTCGGTTTCTGATCTGACGGCTTCCAGCCGACCGTTGCCGATAATAGATGCAGTCGAACTCAAGCGTGTGGCCGACAAGCTCGATTCGTCGTTATAAATATGGTACGGTTATGGGGTGGCGGACTGACTTATAAGTCTGCTGCACCGATTTTTACCGCTTGTAGCTCAATGGATAGAGCAGTGCTCTTCTAAGGCATTGATGTAGGTTCGATTCCTACCAAGCGGACAAAAAGTGTATAACCTGTGGATTGCTGTATTGTGTCTATACCAGCTGTGCTATAATTAACCCAGTAAGGTCTATATTTATTAGCAATTAATTAATTCATATACTATGAAAACAGTACATGTGATTGCCTTCATCCTTTTGGTGATTGGCGGTCTTAACTGGCTCTTGGTTGGTTTGTTCAGCTGGGATGTCGGTGCTTTGTTCGGTGGTCAGGCAGCGATCGTTTCAAGGATTATTTATGTCCTTGTCGGTCTTTCAGCAATCTGGCTCGCAGTGTCACACAGCAAGGACTGCAAGGGTTGTTCTGCTCCAGCAGCACCAGCCGCACCTCAGGCCTAGTTTTTGAGCTCGTTTGGTTCGGTGTGCCATAGCACAAGAAAGCGCGTCGGCGAAAGTCGGCGCGTTTTCTTTTACCATTCTTTTTCGTGTGCACCGGCCTCGTGCTATACTTTTCGCATGGGTTTTATGCAAGACAAAGTGGTGGTCATTACCGGCGCTAGCCGCGGTTTGGGTAAGTCATTGGCCAATGTTTTGGCTTCGAAAGGCGCCAAGTTGGTGATCTCTGGTAGAAATAAAAAAGATTTGGAGGGAGTTGCCAAGGGAATCGCTAGTAAGATTACCAAGAAGACAGAGGCGTTGGCTGTGGTCGCCGACATTACAAAAGAAAATGAAGTCATTCATATCGCCGACATAGCTGTTGAAAAGTTTGGCCGTATCGATGTTTGGATAAATAATGCCGGCGTCTGGTTGCCGAAGATGCCGATTGAAAAGATCGACATGAAGAAGGCTCACGAACTTCTAGAGGTAAATCTTTTTGGCACCATTTACGGAGCGCGCGCAGCTATCACGGCTATGAAGAAACGTGGCGATAGGATAGGCGACGGAATGATCGTCAACATCATCTCCACCTCCGCTTTGCAGGGAAGACCGAATCAGAGTATTTACTCGGCCAGTAAACATGCTGCGAAAGGTTTTACGGATTCTATAAGAGAGGAATTGAGCGCCGGCAATGCTGATGGTGATGCCGGGGGCTGCATAACCGTCATTGGGGTGTATCCTGGAGGTATCAAGACGAGTATGTTCGACGCTGCTAAACCGGCGGATTTCGATGATTTTATGGATCCCGATGTAGTGGCGGCAAAAATAGTGGAAAATCTAGAGAAGGACAAGCCGGAGGTTGAGCAGATTTTAAAAAGGCAGGGTCAAGAGTGGAATAGTAATCTATAAAATATGGAAATGAATATGAAACTGGAAAAATCACGCAAAGAAATAGATAAGATCGACGCTGAAATAGTTGGGCTTTTGGCCAAGCGGCGCGATTGTTCGGCTGTGATTGGAAAATATAAAAAAGAAAATAGCCTCAAGATATATCAGCCAGACAGAGAACGCGATATTTTGGCGCAGAAAATCGCTTTAGCGAAAAAAGTCGGTGTGAGTGCGGATCTTGTGAGAAAAATCTTTAGGCATATATTCAAGGATTCGAGGGATGTGCAGAGAGGGGTGTAATATCTGTTGTTGTCCTTGATTATTAGGCGCGATTTCCGGGCGTCGTTTGGCAGCGAGGGGTGGGCATGCACTTTAAAACAGGGTTTTTAAAATAATTTATCCGCGAGGTACCTCAACTTACGATAGGCATAATCAGCCGGTCAGCTGTTATTATTCTGTACCAATAAACCTAGTAATATATAGGCGGTACCTCGGCTATAAATTATTTCTAAAAGGCTGTTTTGGAAGTGTATGTGTCCCGGCCACACCCTTTACTAGTCTAAAATGAAAAAGCCCCCAATGAGGACAAATAATGTACATATCAGTGCGCGCTGAGGGATTCGAACCCCCGACCTTCCCCGTGTAAAGGGGTTGCTCTACCAACTGAGCTAAGCGCGCATCGCGGTCAAAATCAATATTTGGCACCGTTGTGCGATTTTGATTTTAGCACAGATTAGCGTATATTCATCATATGAGCAAATCAGCCACCAAGGCACCGAAGGTGCCAAAGACCAAATTACCAAAGATAGACATCCTCTACGAAGACACGCATATTATCGCTATAGATAAGCCGGCGGGCCTTATGGTGCATCCGGATGGTAGATCGGAAGGACCATTCCTCACAGATTGGTTGGTGAAGAAATATCCTCGCATAAAAAATGTAGGCGAGTCCATGCTGACTCCGGCTGGTGAGCAGATTATCCGACCAGGCATCGTGCATCGCCTCGACCGAGAAACTTCCGGCGTGATGTTGGTGGCGAAGACTGCGAAGGGTCATGCTTGTCTCAAGGCACAATTCAAAGCGCGAACGATCACGAAAAAATATTTGGCATTTGTTTGGGGAGAATTCACCGAAGATTTTGGCACCATAAACAGACCAATTGGTCGTTCTGGTAGCGATTTTCGTAAATGGTCAGCGCAAAGAGGCACTCGCGGCATTCCACGAAAAGCGGAGACTTATTGGACGCGACTGAAAACTTTTCGCGCCTCGGTGAAATACGATGTCGCCAGTGGCGAGCAAGAAGCTGGAACCGTGCGTGATGAAAAATTTACTCTGCTGGAGGCTGAACCGAAGACAGGTCGCACGCACCAGATCCGTGTTCATTTTCTGGCAATACACCACCCAGTCGTAGGGGATATGCTCTATGCGGAAAATAGGCCATATGCGCTCGGCTTCGAACGCACCGCTCTCCACGCCAAACATATCGAGTTCGATAATGTCGCCGGTGAGCGCATTAAGCTCGACGGTCCACTTCCTGCGGATTTCAAGAGGGCTTGTGAGGAAAATGGCTGTATATAGCCGTTTTGTACACTTTTCCTTGACATCAAGGGTAGTTTAGGTGTATAATATGCACAGTTTCAGATCTTCACAATCTTGCGAATAAAAAGTCGGTAGCAGATTCGCCATGGCAGAAAGCAGCTTAATTTATAGGCTCTTCTCTGCTGTGGCGGATCAATGCCAAAACAAACAGCCGGCCCAAAAGCCGTAAAAAGAAAGGACTGACCATGGACAATAGCACCATGCTCGGCAAAGTTGTAAAGATGCTCGTGACGGTTCCAGTAGACATGCTTGGATCTCTCGTAGACATCTGTGAAAAGTTGGCCTCGGATAAAGGTGCGGAGTGGTACGAAAACTTCCGCAAGTTCCTCCGCAAGGAGACCTGTTGGGCCAATGTGACCGCGCAAGCCGCCACCGAAACCATCCGCACCATGCTCGTCGATCCGACCAAAGGCTTCAAAACCCTGTTGGCCGAGTGCGCCAACGACTGGTTCAACGACGACATCACAGAGAAACGGTTCCCGATCACTGCCGAAGACAGTGGTGAATGGGAGTACTATCTCTGGGATCCGAAGGGCTCGGTGTCGTCACCCGATGCAATTGAACGCATGAAGGGCGATGACTCAAACAACCCGTGGATGCCGGCCCGGTTGGCTCATTTGCTTGTGTTCGGAAAATTGAACCCCGACGCACAACGCAGCAATCCGATCATTGGTCTCGGCTCCGTTGGCGAGGTCTATGGCCGCCGCGATGTCCCGTACTTGTGCAGGGACGGCTCGAAGCGGAGCCTCGACCTCTATTGGTGGGGCAATGGTTGGGACTCCGGCTCTCGCTTCCTGGCTGTTCGCAAGGTCAAAAAGTCCTAAGGCACTTGTGCCTGGGGTGTGTCCTTGGAAACTTGGACACTTCGAATCTCGCGCGCAACTCTGCAAAGGGTTGCGCGCGATTTCGTTTTTGTGATAAGGTGGTGGCGACAAGTGAGAAATCTAATCCCGCGAGAGCTCCCCGCCTGGTAGGGCGGGGGTGAGAGCAAGGCCCGGCATCCTCGTGTAGAATAAGAGGATGAAACTCCATAAAGAGGCACACGCGGTATATAAAACCCAATA
>Ga0118677_10000905_pt1 | contig 63508 bp, 50 predicted proteins | sample AliMusrvi5mmetaG_FD_86154 | JGI IMG/M metagenome (GOLD analysis project Ga0118677, IMG submission 86154) | reverse complement strand
TTTATCCATTGGTTCCATGTTTTTTGTTTCGCAACTCAAACTTACGGAACCTTAGCGAAGGATCAGCTATGTCTGGTCCTTCCTTTTTAACCTATATTTCAACTAAGTTTGGGACAATATCTCCATCATTCGTTGGGTCGGACTGAAATTGTTTTATATAGGTAATATTATACCCCTGTTTTTGTGATATAAACAGAACAAAAAATGAAATCACGATCCAGGCAATTCCCATCCGGAAGTGGTTTTTACGGGATAAACACCTACCGGGGAAATGAGAACCTGTAAGGAAGCAGTGCATCATCCCCGGCATACGCGACCCCGATCCTTGGTCCTGCCTGGATTATCTTTGGGTAAATCTTTTCCTCTGTATCTTCGACCCAGATTGCCGGCTGATCAGCTGATGTACCTATGCCTCCAAGTAACATCCCCGAATGGGAATAATGAATACCCAGTATTTTTGACACCTTGCCTGGCCCGATGCCGAATTCCCTCGTGATCTTTTCCTTGCCGGCACGCCGGAGCATGATCTCCTTACCTTCAACAGGGATGATCCCCCGGATCAGGACTGCATGTGGAATCCCGGCCTCATTGGTGACAATGTTGAACAGCGAGTGCATCCCGTAGCACAGGTACACATAGGCCGTTCCGCATGGGCCGTACATCACCTCCGTACGCGCCGTTCTCCGCCCGCCGAATGCGTGTGAAGCCCGGTCGGTCACACCGGCATAGGCCTCTGTTTCACAGATGATCCCCGAAGTGACCACGCCGTCAATTCTTGTAACCAGCTTCTTCCCGAGCAGTTCACGGGCAATGGCAACAACGTCGGGGTGGGAAAAAAAATCGGGGGGGAGCAACATTCGAATTAAAAATTAAAAATTAAAAATTACGACTCGTCCTTCGTCACTCGTCACTCGTCCTTTGTCACGGTTTCATACAATCGAAGCAAACAAACGGAACCGAAAGGAGGAGTCCTCCCTTTTCGGCGGCGATAGTGTTCAGTTTGCTTTCGATGACGGCGAAGACATGTTCCACCTGGTTTCCAGGCAGGATGGCCTGCCATGATTCCCTGAAATTGTTCCTGATGAAGGAATGATCCAGGAAGGCGGATCCGTCGCTGTACCTGAGTTTAAATCCGTCAATATTGATGGAGATGATGTTGAAACCGCTGTTTAAAATAATTTCTTTCAGGTATTCGACCGGTTTTCTCTTTCCGTCGATGTGCCGGTGCATCTTGCGGATTTCTTCTTCCAGTCCTGCTTCCTCCAGCGTCACTTCAAAAACTTCATAGAACTCGGTCATGGTATGTGGCAGGTTCATGGTCAGCACCATCTGGGCTCCCGGGGCAGCAACCCGGTAACATTCGCCCAGCGCGGCTTCCTGGTCCTGCACGTTATTTAATCCGTTGTTTGAAACAATGAGCCCGAAATAATCATCCGGAAAGGGGATCTTCTCCGCAACCCCCTTGCTGATCCTGGCATTCCCGATGTTCCGGGCCTCTTTTTTGACAGTGATCATGGCAATGGAATCAGGGGAAGGGTCAATACCGTAAACATTGCAGGTTTTTCCCATCCTCTCCGCCAGTTCAAGCAATGGAAATCCGCCACCGCTTCCGAGGTCAAGAACATTAATGCCGGTCTTCATGCGGACGGTTTCGAGCAAAGTCAGTCCGAACGGTGCCGACCACAGCGGCAGGTCGTCGTAGGAGGGGAGGAGGGAGTGGGCAGACATAAAAAAAATTAAAATTAAAAATTAAAAAATTACGGACCTTTCATTCGTCACTCGTCACTTGTCACTCGTCATTTCCACCGGTACTTCCTCTCCTTATCCATGAGGATTTTTCCGGTATCAACGAGCCACGCGGTGGCCCGGATCACCTTTTCGTCGGGGATCGTACCGGCACCATGGATGATCTCTTCCATGGAACAGGGATGATCCTTCAGCAATGGTTTGATCCGTGCAATAATGTTGTTGAATTCCATTTCATTCAGGTTGACCTTGTTGCGACCGATACAGACATCGCAGGTACCGCATCGCCTTGTGTTGCATTCCCCGAAATAGGCCAGCAAAGCCTGGCTCCGGCATTTGTTGGGGACTTCGGCATAGGCGATCATTTTTTCGAGGCGTTTCTCCGAATCCTTCAGTCTGTCCTGGTAATGTTCGGGGGAGATCGTCAGATCGGCCGTGTTGAGCCGTTCCCGGATAAAAATTACCTGGGGTTTGTCCGTCAGGGGGATGTAATCGAGCAGTTGCACCTTTGCCAGGTAATGGAGGTTGCTCACGACCTTATCAATGGTTAAGCCGCTTCTCCTGGCAAGTTCAGGTTCGCTGAAGGTGACAAACCCGGAAAGGATGCCTCCGTACGAACGCAGCATCGTCTTGATGAAGTGGTCGAGGGGTTCGTGTTCGACCTGGAAGCGGTAGAGTTCCTCCTTCGTTGCCTTCAGGTATACTTTCGACGGATTGTGGAATCCGTCGGTCAGCATGACAAGCCCCTCCTTTTCCAGGAATCTCAGGCAGTTAAAGACGGTCACCGGCGGCAGGTTGTACTGGCCGGCAAAGGCAGAGAGGTCGAAATCGGCCCGCAGGTCTTTTCCCAGTCCGACAGGGATCTGGAAATAGTTCCCCAGCGCCTGGTAAACATCGCGGATCGTTTTAAGTTCGGGATAGGAGAGTTCCAGGTTGTGGCGCGAATCAAGGATGTCGGCGGTTTCATATAAAAGCACGGCATAGGCCCGCTTTTCATCACGGCCGGCCCGTCCCGCCTCCTGGAAATAGGCTTCGATGCTGTCGGGAAGGTCGAGATGTACCACCAGCCTTACATTCGGCTTGTCGATTCCCATACCGAAAGCATTGGTGGAAACGATGACCCGCCGTTCTTCATTGATCCAGGCCGACTGACGCTGCCCGCGGGTTTTCGGATCGAGCCCGGCGTGATAAAAGTCGGCGCTATGGCCCTTTTTCTGCAGGAATTCCGCAATTTCCTTGGTCTGCCTGCGGTTCCTCACATAGATGATGGCGGGTCCCTTTACCTTGGCAAGAATCGTGACAAGGCGCTTCAGTTTGTCCTCTTCCCGGAAAACCAGGTAGGAGAGGTTCTTGCGTTCAAAACTTTTCTGAAAAAGGTTCTCTTTCTTAAACTCCAGTTTTCGCTGGATGTCTTTTACCACCACCGCAGTGGCAGTCGCAGTGAGCGCCAGCACCGGGGTTCCCGGGATCAGTTGTCTGATTTCGGCGATCCGGAGATAGGGCGGCCTGAAATCGTAACCCCATTGAGAAATGCAATGCGCCTCATCCACGGCAAGGAGGTTGATCTTCATCAGGCGCAGCGCCGCCCGCATGTTGTCGGTCGCAAGGCGTTCGGGTGAGATATAGAGCAGTTTGATCTCCCCGTACCGGCAATTCCCCAGGATGATGTCGATCTCATCGGGATGCATGCCCGAATAGATCGCGGCGGCCGGGATGCCCCTTTTTTTAAGGTTGTCAACCTGGTCCTTCATCAGCGCGATAAGGGGGGAGATGACCAGGCAGATCCCCTCGCGCGCCAGCGCAGGAACCTGGAAGCACAGCGATTTGCCGCCCCCCGTCGGCAGGAGGGCCAGGGTGTCCTTTCCATCAAGTACCGACTGGATAATCTCCTCCTGCAACGGGCGGAAGGAGGAAAATCCCCAGTGTTTGAGCAGAATCTGATGAAGAGTCATTTTAATTTACGATTTACGATTTACGATTTACGATTTACGATTTTTTTATTAACAAACATATTACTTTTTAATGGATTGGGGGATTAAGCAATAAAAAATGACAAAAGAAATAATGAAGCGGAGGATGAAGTTATTCGCGGTGAGGATTATTAAAATAATAGACCAGATGCCGCGAAATCAAACTTCCATGGTAACAGGAAATCAACTCCTGAGATCCGCAACTTCCATGGCTGCCAATTATTCGGCCTGCTGTCGTGCAAAATCGATAAATGATTTTATCAACAAACTGAAAGTTGTTGAAGAAGAAACCGATGAAACAATTTTCTGGTTGGATCTGTTAGAAGAAACAGGTTTTTTTAACGAAGAAAAATTAAGCGCGATAAAAACGGAAGCAAATGAAATACTTTCTATCATAGTCGCGAGCATCAAAACGGTGAGGAGAAACTCAGCAACCAGCCAAAATCGTAAATCGTAAATCGTAAATCGTTGATTTTCTACTCTGCAATCTTCCAGATCGAATCCAGCACCGTCCCGTCGACCCATTTCACCACGGCGACCACTTCGTCGGTGAACTTTGGTTTAGCAGGAACACCGCAGATCTTTTCGGCTTCCGCTTTGAGTTCTTCGATGGTTTTGATGGGCAGGGAGGAATTTTTCATCTTTTCGATCAGGTCGGTTCGGAGGGGGTTGATGGCGATACCCCGTTCGGTGACGATCACATCGATCAGTTCGCCGGGTCCGCAGATGGTGGTGACCCGGTCGCGCACCACCGGCATCCGGTCGCGGAAAAGGGGGATCGGGAGGATCACGCATTTCCCGAACAGGGTGTTTTGCCATCCGCCGATGCCGTGAAGCAGGTAACCGTCGGAGTGTGTCACCACGTTGGCGTTGAAATTCACATCCACCTCCGTGGCGCCGAGGATCACGATATCAACCATCGACGAGAAGTTCCCCTTGCTGTGGTAGTTGTAGCTGGTAAAGGGACTTGTCCAGGTATGGTGCGGGTTTTCGCGCATGGACCTGACCCCGTCGAGGTCAAAGGTCTGGCCGTCGAGGATGTATTCGACCAGCCCCTCCTCGAGCATTTTCACGAGGTATTTGTTGCTGCCTCCGCGGGCAAACCGTGCTTTCCAGCCCCGTTGTCGCAGGATTTCCGAAAAATAGATCCCGATCGAAAGGGCTGTTCCGCCGGCCCCGGCCTGGAAGGAGAACCCGTCGTAAATCAGACCTGCTTCGTCGCAGAATTTTGCCGACCATTCGGCCAGCAGGAGCCTGTCGGGACTTTTGGTAATTTCAGTGGTTCCGCTGACGATCTTTTCGGGGATCCCGATCCGGTCCATAACCACTACATAATCAACATAGTTGCCATTGATCTGCCAGGGAAGGCAGGGAAAAGGCACCAGGTTGTCGGTGACGATGATCACCTTGTCGGCATACTGCGAGTCGGCCAGGGCAAAACCCAGCGGTCCGCATGCAGCCGGTCCGTTCACGCCGTTCGCATCGCCGAATGAATCGGCGGTAGGTGCCGCAATGACGGCAATATCGATGTGAACTTCGCCATCCTGCACGGCCTGGTAGCGGCCGCCATGGGAGCGAAGCACCCCGAGTCCCTTCATCCGGCCTTCGGAGGTGAACCTGCCGAGGGCACCGTTCATGCTGCCTTCGATGCGGTTGATGGTTCCGTCTTCGAGGTATTTTGTCATCGGTTCATGGCACGGAAAGGAGGCCGAGGGGTACCAAACCAGGTCTTTGATCCCCATTTCGTGGGCGATGTCGAAGATCTGGGTCGCCACCAGGTCGCCGTTGCGGAAATGGTGGTGGGTCGATATGGTCATGCCGTCGGAAAGTCCTGATTTGACCAGGGCCTCTTTCAGCCCGGCAACCACTTTGTTGCCGTCGGCCGGGAAATCGGCGCAGCTGGTCAGTTTCGGGGCCGCCCGGAAGCCTTCGGGCTTGTATTTTCCAACGCCCATGTAGGGTATGGCGGGTTTTCCGTTGACCACCGTCGGCACGATGCGGCCCGCTGCATTGGTAACAAGTTTATCATATTTGCTCATATTGTTCCCTCCAGTTTTCAGCGAGTTTGTTCATTTTCAGCGCGAGGTTGATGGTGCTGAGTGCGCGTTTCACGACAGGCGGATCGATCATTTTCGTGCCGAGGGCAACCACGCCGAGTCCCAGTTCCTGCGCCCTGTGAAATGCAAATACGATTTTTTTTGCTTTTTCGATCTCTTCGGGCGTAGGGGCGAAGGTTTCATGGATGGCCACGATCTGGCGCGGGTGGATGCACCCCATGCCGTCGAAGCCCAGCGCCTTGGAGCGCAGTACATTCTGGCGAAGGCCTTCCATGTCGCCCACATCCGAGAACACCGAGTCGATGGGCTGGATGCCGGCGGCGCGTGCGGCATTGACCACCATGCTGCGGGCAAAGAACGATTCTGCACCTTCGGCCGTGCGACGGGTGCCCAGGTCGGCGGTATAGTCTTCAAGCCCGATGACAATCGCGACGGTATCCGGCGAACACGCGGCGATCGGGTAAGCGTTGATCACCCCGAGCGCGCTTTCGATGATCGGCATAAGCCACACAGGGTTGTGCCGGTTGTGTTTTTCCCTGATCCTTTGGATATGCCCGGCAACGGCCAGCAGCTGTTCCGGCTTTTCACATTTCGGCAGCAGCACCAGGTTGACGTTATAGGGAATGATGTACTCCAGGTCTTCGAGGCCTCTTTCACCCTGGTTGATGCGCACCATGCGCTCGGCGCCGTAAAAATCGATGGCGCAAAGGGCGTTGCGGACCAGGAACCGGGCCTCGTCTTTTTTATCGGGGGCCACGGCATCCTCCAGGTCGAGGATGATCCCGTCGGGTTTGTGGATCCCTGCGTTAATCATCAGGCTGGGTGAATTCCCGGGCAGGTAGAGGCGCGAAAACCTGTTGCGATCCCTGGTGGTACCGATGTGGTTCTCTTCAAGGATTCCGGGAATCCAGGCTTTATCGGTGGTGATCAGCTTTTTGATGGCCGCCTCGAGGCGGGCGGCAAGTACCAGCGACAGGGCCCCCGAATCTTCAATTTTTACGATTGCATTTTCAACCCCGAAGAAGCCAAGTATTTCCATCGCCTCTTTCCGGATCGTTTCGCCGTACATCACGGCCACCTTCGATTCAACCGTAAGCTGAATCCCTCCTTCGCCGGTAAGTTCAAGGGTGACAAAGCAGTCGGAGCGGACCCCTTTGCCTTTGTTGCCGGTAGTTGCTGTTTCTCCCATCGCACGGGTTGGTTAGTGTTAATAAATGAACAGACAAAAATAGAAAAAAAACAGGTATTATTGCCGCAATTTAGAGGGAACCCATTTTTTTGAGCCATGAAGTTTTTTTCACTGGATGTTGAGACGGCCAATTACGATTCATCGACCATCTGCCAGATCGGGATCGGCAAGTTCGAGAACGGGGAGGTGGTTGACACGTGGGTGTCGCTGATCGATCCGGAAAGTTTTTTCCATTACACCAATGTCCGCATCCACGGGATCACAGAGGATATGGTACAGCTGGCGCCATCGTTCACCGAGGTATATCCCCTGCTGAAACAACTTTTAGCGGGGAACATCGTGGTTCATCATACCTCCTTCGACGTGCAGGCGTTTGCGCGTGCTTACGCGCGGTTTGACCTCCGGCCGATCAACATCCGCTGGCTTGACTCGTCGAGGATCGTTCGCCACACCTGGCAGCAGTTCTCAAAAGGAGGGTATAATCTTGCAAATGTGGCCAGCCACCTGGGAATTGAATTCAGACATCACGATGCGCTGGAAGATTCGATTGCGGCTGGCAAAATTGTTGTTGAAGCCTGCAGGCGTACCGACAGGCGGGTGCAGGAGTGGTTTGAACTCTTCAATGCCGGAACATGACGGACACAGGTTCACGGAAGACCGGCAGGGGAGGGCGATTCCGGGGGTGCCTCCAATAATGCCCGAACCAGTTTCCACTCCGCCATGATCTCATTGAGTTTACCGTCGAGGTTCCCTTCCCGGGTTTCCCTGAACAGCTCTATTTCGCCGGCAATCCGGCCCAGTTCGTTAAATCCCATGTTCAGGGCAGCTCCTTTCACCGAATGGGCCGCCTCGTAAATTGCCGGAGGGTCCTCCCCGTTGATGCTCACCCTGAGTTTTTCCAGGTCGGCCGGGAATTTCTCCCTGGCGCTGGCCACGAGAAAATCGAACACCACCGGATCGTGGTCGATCCTGTCGAGAAATGCCGGTTTATCAAAATGGAGCCCGAAGTCCGCGGAGGTGATATGCTCTATGACTGCCCTTGCTTCCTCAGCGGGCCGGATGAGATATTTTTCGATGATTTTATGAAGGGCCTCCTTGTCGATGGGTTTGGTCAGGAAATCATCCATCCCGGCCTGCATGCACCGCTCTTTTTCTCCCTTGATCACCCCTGCGGTCAGGGCAACGATCGGGATATGGCGGCCGGTGCCCTTTTCGTGATCCCTGATCTGGATGGTTCCGTCAATGCCGCTTACATCGGGCATCTGGACATCCATCAGGACCAGGTCGGGATTGACGGCGATAACCGTATCGAAGGCCTCTTTTCCGCTGTTGGCTTCCAGGATGGTTACATTGGGGATCATCTGCCTGATGATCGTGGTCACCAGCAGCATGTTGAGCGCGACATCCTCTGCAACCAGGATGACGGGCGATTTGTCATACAATGGAGAAACCGGCAGGCCATAACCAACATTCTCGGGTTCCCTGGCCTCCTGGGGAGGCAGGGTATGGATGTTTTTAAGGTAATGGAAGAGTTCCTGCGATTTTACGGGTTTCGTAAGATTGAACCTTACACCCAGTTTTTTGCACTCCTCGTAGATCCCGATATCGTCAGACGAACTGTGCAGGAGGATCACCGGCTGTTTTTCCGTCACCAGGTTCAGGTGCTCCCTGATCATCCTGATGGTGTCTATCCCGTTGAGAACGGGCATGTTGTAGTCGACAATGATCACATCGAAGGGATCCGAACCACGAATGATGTCCATGGCCCCAAGCCCGCTGTCGATGCCGGTAAAGGCGATCCCCCAGTTTTGAAAGGTATGTTCGAGGATGATGCGGTTGTTCTCGTTGTCGTCGATGACCAGGATGCGATGGATGTCCGTCAGGCTTCCCGCATGCAGTTTTTCGCCTTTTTCATAACCCGTTTCAATGGTAAGGAAGAAACAGGACCCCTTGCCGGGTTCACTCCGGATCTCTATTTTGCTGCCCATTTTTTCGGCCAGCATGTTTGAAATCGTAAGCCCCAGCCCGGTTCCGCCGAATTTGCGTGTAGTCGATGAATCTGCCTGCGTGAACGCCCTGAACAGCGTCTTCTGCTGCGCTTCGCTGATGCCGATCCCCGTATCTCGGACGGAAAACATGAAATATCCCGAAACATCATCCTTTTTTGTAAAGGAGACCTTCAGTTCCACCTCGCCTTCGGAGGTGAATTTCACGGCATTGCCAAGCAGGTTGATGAGGATCTGTTTCAGCCTGGTTGGGTCGACTAGGGCAAAACGCGGCATTTCGGGCTGGATGTTCAGGAGCAGTTCGATGTTTTTCTGCGAGGCATGGAATTTAATGATGTCGGAGGTCTGCCCTGCAAGTTCGATGATATCGGTCCTGATGAAATCCAGTTCCATTTTGCCTGCTTCGATTTTCGAAAAGTCAAGGATGTCGTTGATGATCCCGAGCAGGGAGTGCCCCGATGTGTTCACATTTTCAACATACTGCCTCTGTATCTTGTTCAGGGGAGTCTTTTGCAACAGGTCGGTGAAGCCGATGACCCCGTTGAGGGGTGTCCGGATCTCATGGCTCATGTTTGCGAGGAACTCCGATTTGGCTTTGCTGGCAATATCCGCGGTCTGTTTCGCATTGATCAGGGCCGCTTCGTTTTCCTTCTGTTCGGAAATATCCCAGTTTGTCCCGATCATGCGCACCGGTTTGCCGTTATCGTCGCGAACCACAGCGGCCAGGGCCCTCAGGTTGTGAACGGAGCCATCGGGCCAGATCACCCTGAATTCGGTATTGAACTCCTTCTCCCCGCTTACGGCCATCCTGATCTCAGCTTCAGCAGCTGCCCGGTCGTCGGGATGAATCTTTTCAAGCCAGGTTTCGGCACCAACCCCGAAATCCTCCTTTGCGGCGCCGTACAATGCAAACATCTGGTCCTCCCAAAGAAGCGAATTGTTGACAATGTCGAGGTCCCATACCCCTACACCGCTGGCGCGTGTGGCAAGTGCGAGGCGGGTTGAAACCTGTTTCAGGTGGTCTTCCGCCTCCTTGCGTTCCGTAATGTCATGGGTGATCCCGACAATCCCAATGATTTTACCATGAATATCCTTCAGGGGCACCTTTGAAACCAGCAACCAGTGAAGTTTGCCGTCTTTATCGATCAGTTTCCCATCAACATCCAGCACAGGGTTGCCGGTGCGGACGACATACCGGTCCTCCTCCTGAGCCCGCGTCGCCTCATGTCCGTGATAAATCTGGAAGTCGGTCCGGCCGATGATTTCCTCCTCCGAATTTTTCCCGGCAAAATGAACTTCGGTCGGATTGGCGAGCAGTTTTCTCCCCGCCGTATCCTTCACGTAAACGGCATCGGGGATCAGGTCGATGATCGTTCTGAAAAGCGTGCGTTCGTTTTGCAGCGTTTCCTGATCCTGCTTGCGGGCGGTGACATCCCGTTCAATGAAGAGGATGCTTTCGGGTTTGCCGTCCATGCCAACCAGGATCGAGGAGTTGACATCCACGTAAAACCTGGTTTTGTCCTTTTTAATGGCAAGGTATTCGGTGATCCGGTTTTCGTTTGTACCGTTGAGCAGGTTGTCCAGGTTATGCATGAGATGCCCGTGATCGGAAGGGTCGATGAATTCAAGGATGGGCCTGCCGATGTAATCATTTTTTTCTTCGATTGAAAAGCCGTACATCCTCGCAAGTTTATCCGAAAGCAACTGCACCTTCCCGTCGGGAGAAATCATTCCGATGCCGTCGGGAGAGGCGGAGATGATCGCTTCCCATTTTTTGTTGCTTTGCTGCAATGCGTTTTCCGCGTGTTTCCGGTCTTCGATCAGTTGGATGAGCGAATCAAAAAGGAAAGTGCTGTCGGCAGGGGTTAAATCATGATCTGAAATCCTGGCCGTTTCGTCAGGATTAAGGGCGTTGATGGCCTCTTTGATCTTGTTGATGGTCTCCTTCTGCAACCGGGCGTCCTGTTTCTGCTTGAGGATTCCATCACGAAGTTCCTGGGAACTTATTTCAATGGAATTCTGAAGCAACTGGGCGTCTTCCTCGAAATTCCTGTAGGTGCTGTCAATGTCCCTGACAAAGTCACGGAACTCCCCCGGGAGGTTTTCGGCAGACCCGAAATGCCTTTTAATCTGGCGAAGAAGCAATTTGTTCAGCGAATTTTCCATGATGAGCAAAGCTTAATCTTCTTTGAATACCGTAATTGTCATGGTTTGATTGTGGAGTTCACATCTTTGTTCAAAAGGCCTGAGCGGGCAAATTTCGCCGTAGGAATAGAAACCGGTCATGGTGGTGTGTGCCCCGAAAACTTCACGGATCACCTCCAACTCCTCTTCAACTCTTTGCTTCAGCACCAGTTTCCTCCCGACGCAGCTGATCAGGATGGCAAGATCGGGTTCAGCCTCTCTTAAACTGGTCTTCGACATCTCCGCGGCGTCGTTTGCCCCGTCGATCAGGCGGTCGAAGTTCGCTTTCATAAGCCGGACATATTCTCCCTGCGGGATGTCGCCGGCAAAGATCATGCTTCCGTCCGATTCGTTTACCGACAGGACAGTCCTGACCACAGAAGTATCCACCTCCCTGATTTTCAGATTCAACGGAAAGAGAAGGGCGGAGGCAGGCAGATGATCGGCATGTTTGCCCAGGTATCTTTTGTAGAGTTCGAGCGCCGGCTGACCGTCGAGTTCATAAAGAATGTTCCCCTTTGAGCGGGTCACTTCGCGGTCGACGCCGAAAGAATCCCAACCGCCCATCGAGCCGTAGCCAACCTTCAGATGCTGCCCGTAAAATCCGATGGCCAGTACCATGTTTTTCCTCCCGGGATGATCGCAGACAATGACCGTTTCGCTGAAACTGGCCTGGTCGCCCGCCAGTCCGCCGGTAACAGGGATCCTGTTGCCCAACTGGTGGTTCAGTCCCTTTGTAAGTTCGCTGCCATTGATGGTGAGCCCTTCGCTCAAAACCATGACATGGACCAGGTCGGCGGCATCAAGTTTTGCGGCAAGCTTTTCCCCGACCAAAAAACTGTCATCCATCGAGTTGATCTGCTCTTCGGCAATCCTTATGATGGATTTCTCAAACCACACGGCCGTGCATACGATGCGGTTGTCGAACACCTGTTCCTGGCATATTTCGCCGGAAGTGGAACACCCCACGATCCGGGCAGCGGGGTAAAGGGTCCTGATGTAATCATAATGCACATGTGTTTTGAGGAGTTCCCGGTTCCCGAATAAAAAAACAAGCTGTGCCCGGCTTCCCGGTCCTTGTCCGGTGACGGGGCTCCATCCGCCGGCTTCGGAAAAGATATGCTGTTCTGTTTTCATCTGATCAAATGTTTGTCATACTCCGAACGGAAGAAATTTTTCGTACAACCGGTTCAAGGAAAAACCGGCTTCCTGCTGCGAAATACAGGTGCCTGTATTCCTGAAAACCGGGGAATGTCAACAGACAAATTTAGAGGTTTATTTGAGTAATTTGAAATTATCTTGAAAATTACCGGCTGAATTGACGTGTCACGCGAATACCCCGGACAGGCGTAACTTCAGCTCTCTCAGCCTCTTTTCCATGATCCATGGATAAGCCCGGCGTCGCGAGGTAATGCACCTGCCATTTTCAGGCCTGTTTTTCAGGGGGCCGTGACCCCCTCGATTAAGTTGCGACGCCTGTTGCCGGGGCGGTTTCCTCTACTGCAGTTGTGTTTAAAAAATATCTGCATTTAATCCCCCGATTGCTTTAATTTTGCAGACTTCTTACAACAGCCTACATGTCAAGAAAACCCGTTAAACGATCCAGACCCCGCAGTACCGGCAAATCAGGTAAAAGAGGCAGGCACCCGGCCACAGGCAACATCTATTTCGTGATGATGATGAAACTGCTGCTCCTTCTTATACTCTTCAGCGGCTCACGGATATTGTTCTACGTTTTCAACCTCGGTTACTTTTCAGGACCCGGTACTTTGGAGATACTGAAAATGTTCGCCATAGGCATACGGTTCGATCTTTCGGCGGTTCTCATGATCAACGTACCGTTCATCATCATGTGCCTGGTGCCTTTCCCGTTCAGGTATAACAGGATTTACCAGGGCATTGCCAACGGATATTTTTACCTGATCAATTCTTTTGCCCTGATGACAAACTTTGGCGACACCATCTATTTCAGGTTTACGCTCAAGCGGCTAACTGCCGACATTTTTTCCTATGTGGGGGTCGGCGGTGACTTCAGCAAGCTGATTCCGCAGTTCCTTCATGATTTCTGGTATATTGCCATTATCTGGGTTCTGTTCGTTGTGCTTTTGGTATTTGTTGCCTCCCGGTTCAGGGTCGCACATCAGGGTGCGAAAAAGGGAGCAGGGTTCGGTTCTTTTGCGGGCAACACCCTCATTGCCATTGTTCTCATGGTATTGGCTGTTGTTGGAATACGTGGTGGAACGCAGCTGCGGCCGGTCTCCATTATGACAGCGGGTAATTACACCCAGGCCAAATTCATCCCCATGGTTTTGAACACCCCGTTTTCTATAGTGAAAACCATCAACCACGAAGCGCTGAAGAGTGTCACATGGTTTAAAAAAGAGCGTGAACTGGAAAATATTTATACGCCGGTTCACCATCCCGGGAAGGCCGGGTTCAAAAATTACAACGTGATGATCATTATCCTGGAGAGTTTTTCACGTGAGCATATCGGGTCGTTGAACCGGTCGCTTGACGACGGGCGCTACCAGGGTTTTACCCCTTTCCTCGATTCGCTGATCCGTTGCGGGTTGTATTTCGATGCCTTTGCCAACGGCAAAACCTCGATCCAGGGTATCCCCTCGGTGCTGTCGGGGATACCATCGCTGATGAACGAATCCTTTATCCAGTCGGGATATGCGGGAGGGAAGTACTCGAGCATCGGCGGATTGCTGAAACCCTTTGGTTACACCACCGCATTCTTTCACGGCGGGACCAACGGCACCATGGGATTCGACTCCTACACCCGCCTGGTCGGGTTTGACCACTATTATGGCCGGTCGGAATACAACAACGACCGTGATTACGACGGGAAATGGGGCATCAGGGATGAGGAGTTTTTCCAGTATACCGCCCGGACGATCAATGGGTTTAAACAACCCTTTGCCGCCGCCCTGTTTTCCATTTCATCGCATCATCCCTATTATGTCCCGGCAAAATTTGTCAACGTCTTCCGCACCGGCAAACTGCCCATCCAGCAAAGCATCATGTACGCCGACTATTCACTGGGTGAATTCTTTCACACAGCCCGGCACATGCCATGGTACAGGAATACCTTGTTTGTGATCACAGCCGACCATACTTCGGAAGGATACTATCCCTACTACCAGACTGATGCTGGACAGTATGCCGTGCCGCTCCTTTTCTTTAAACCGGGAAGCGACCTTCGGGGAAAAAGCACGGCGGTTGCGCAGCAGGCGGATGTCATGCCTACCGTTTTGAACTACCTGGGATACGGTAAGGATTACCTGGCTTTCGGAAACGACCTTTTTGACAGTGTCTCAGCCGTGAACAATTTCTCCATCCATTATATCAGCGGAACTTACGGACTTATGAAGGATGGATACTACATGGAGCATGACGGCAGCCGCTGTACCGCCTTATTCAACCTGTCGAAGGATCCCATGCAGAAAGATAACCTGGCTGCCGCCAGGCTGCCTGAAAAGGGAAAGCTGGAACTTTTTCTGAAGGCATACATCCAGCAGTATAACAACCGGCTGATTGAAAACCGCATGATCATCGACAACAACCGCTGACCTGGTTGCCGGGAAAAAACAAAGGACTCTTTTGGATTGACCGGGCAACCGGATATTTTGAAATGATCGTGATCGTATGACCTCTGAACAGAAGCAAAAACGGATTCTTTTCATCATCAACCCTGTTTCGGGGATCGGGAGGCAGAAAAAGGTGGAAAGGCTGGTTGGCGGGTTGCTTGACCCGGAACGCTTCCATACCGGGGTCGCCTACACCGATGCCCCCGGAAATGCCACGGAAATAAGCCGGAAGGCGGCGCTGGATGGCTATGACATCGTGGTGGCGGTGGGCGGAGACGGTACAGTAAATGAAACAGCGTCGGGACTTGTCGGAACCGACACCGCGCTCGCGATCGTGCCTGCCGGTTCAGGGAACGGACTGGCACGTCATCTCAACATCCCCATGAACCTGAAACGTGCCATCCGGATGATCGGTACCGGGAAGATCGAAAAAATCGATACGGCCACCATCAACGACCAGCTGTTTGTCAATGTCGCCGGCGTGGGTTTTGATGCATCCGTTGCCAAGAAGTTCGCGGTGGCGGGGAAACGTGGATTTTCCACCTATTTTAAGATCACGGCCGGCTCCTATAAAAACTACAAACCAAAGCAGTACACGCTGATCATTGACGGTAAAACTTATAAACGCAGGGCCCTGCTGGTAAGTTTTGCCAACTCCAGCCAGTTCGGCAACAACACCTCCATCAACCCCTCAGCCAGTGTCAGCGACGGTTATATCGATGTCTGTATCGTCGGGAAGGTCCCCGAATGGAAAACCATATTCCTGGCCCCGCTGCTTTTCCTGAAAAGATTTGACCGGACCCGTTATGTGGAGATCATCCGGGGGAAAGAGGTGACCCTGATCCGGAAAAAAGGAAAAAGCATTCATCTCGACGGCGATCCCATGATCATGGGAAAAGAATTATCCATAAAAATAAACCCCTTGTCCCTGAATGTTGTCGTTCCCTGAAAGAAAGCCCGGGGACAAACATAGCTGTGCATGCGTAATTTTTAATTTTTAATTTTTTAATTTCTTCCCGATTTCATACCTATTCCATATGCAAACCGTTTCCACCCAGACCCTGAACACAGGCTTTAAAGCGACCCTCGTCGACTGGGGATTTTCCGGCACCTTTGCCGGTTACCTGGCCGACTTCTCTTCGCTGATCCTGATCCTGATCAGCTCCATCATCGTATATTACATTGCAAAGTTCATCATCAACAAATTTCTCAAAAGGCTGGTGGAACGCTCGGTGAGCAAATGGGATGACCATCTTTACGAACAAAAGGTGTTTACCCGGCTGGCACTGCTTTTACCGGCGCTGGTACTCAATGTTTCGCTGGCCCCCAGCATTTCAAAATACCCGGAGGCCATCAAATACATTGAACTCGGGGTGCATCTCTACATGACCTGGGTCGTGCTTATGGTCATCGTCTCCTTTTTAAATGCCGTTTATCACATCTACGGGGATCTCGACATGTCGAACGCCAAACCGATCAAAGGCTATGTGCAGATCGGCAAGATCGTCACCTGGGTGGTTGGCGGCATTGCCATGATCTCGGTGCTCATCGGACAGTCGCCCCTGACGCTGCTTGCCGGGCTTGGTGCGATGTCGGCCGTGATCATGCTCATCTTCAAGGACAGCCTCCTTGGATTTGTAGCCGGGGTGCAGTTGTCGAACAACAAGATGCTGCATATCGGCGACTGGATCACCATGCCGAAGAACAACACCGATGGTACCGTAATAGATGTCTCGCTCGTAACGGTGAAGGTCAGGAATTTCGACAATTCCGTGAGTTGCATCCCTACCTATACCCTGATCTCCGATTCGTTCCAGAACTGGCGCAGCATGGGAGAGGCCGGTGGTCGCCGCATGAAAAGATCGATCCTGATCGACCTGGGATCCATCCGCTTCACCGACCAGTTGATCCTGGAGAACCTGAAGGAAAAAAAATATATTGACAAGGATAGAACCGTCGAACCCGGAACGACCACCAACCTGGGCCTGTTCCGAGAATACCTCCTCGGGTACCTCAGGAGTATCCCGTATCTCAACAAGGACGCCTCCATCATGGTGAGACTGCTGCAGCCAACCGAGAACGGACTTCCGATCGAGATGTACGGTTACTATACACCCACCGACCTTGCCGGTTTCGAAGATTTCCAGGCAAGCCTGTTCGAACATATCCTTGCCGGCCTGCCCGAATTCGGGCTGAAAGCTTTCCAGCGGCCCTCGGGGAGGGATGTGCAGATGTCGCCGGTGGTGAGCGAATAACAAGGTAGCGAGGTAGCGATGTAGCGAGGTAGCGAAATAGCGAAATAGCGAAATGGCGAAATGGCGAAAATTTGAAAACAGGGTTCTGGGTCGAGGATGTTTCTTTGCAGGGAAATATGAAATTCTTAATTTTGCGCACCATGTTAAGCTGAATGATCCAGGTCGTTCACCAATCTGTCTTGTTAAACACCGGCTAAAATTTAAATCGTAAATCGTAATTCGTAAATCTAAAATCATCTTTATGTCATTCAACCTTCGCAACAGGAATTTTTTAAAATTATTGGATTTCACGCCGCAGGAAATCAAATTTTTACTCGATCTGGCCATGGACCTTAAAAAGGCGAAATATGCCGGCACCGAACAGCCGCGCCTTAAAGGCAAAAACATCGCCCTGATCTTCGAAAAGGCCTCGACCCGCACGCGGTGTGCTTTCGAGGTTGCCGCGTTCGACCAGGGCGCCCGTGTCACCTACCTGGGCCCGGAAGGATCGCATATCGGCAAAAAAGAGACCATGAAGGATACGGCCAGGGTTCTTGGCAGGATGTACGACGGCATCGAATACCGCGGTTTCGGGCAATCGATCGTGGAAGAGCTTGGAAAATACGCGGGTGTTCCCGTCTGGAACGGCCTGACAAACGAATTCCACCCCACCCAGATACTGGCCGACTTCCTGACCATGATTGAACATTCGGACAAACCCCTTCACCAGGTTGCCTTTGCATACTGCGGCGATGCCCGGAACAACATGGGCAACTCCCTGATGGTAGGCGCCTCGAAAATGGGCATGGATTTCCGTGCCTGCGCTCCGAAGAAATACTGGCCCGATGCAGCCCTCGTTGAACAATGCCGTGCCATCGGCAAAGAAACCGGGGCGAAGATCACCCTTACTGAAAATGTCCAGGAGGGAGTAAAGGGGGTCGATTTCATTTATACCGATGTCTGGTTATCGATGGGCGAAGCCAAGGATCTGTGGGACGAGCGCATCAAAGAGATGCTGCCATACCAGGTCAACGCGAAAATGATGGCCATGACCGGGAACCCGAAAACCAAATTCATGCACTGCCTGCCCGCATTTCACAATAAAGATACCGAGGTGGGACTCGACATCTTTAAAAAATACGGGCTGGATGGTCTGGAGGTCACCGAGGATGTTTTCGAGTCGCCTGCTTCCATTGCTTTTGATGAGGCCGAGAACCGCCTTCACACCATAAAAGCCGTCATGGTTGCCACACTGGGCGCCTAAAAGGGGATCACTTTCCCGTTTTCACATATCAGCGTACGGGCCGGGTATTTGTCGAAAAACGTATAATTATGCGTCGCCATTACCACGGCCCGGCCTGTTTTGGATATATCCATCAGCAGGCTGATGATCCCTTCGGAACTTTCGGGATCGAGGTTCCCGGTGGGCTCATCGGCCAGGATCACCTCGGGGTCGTTCACCAGGGCGCGTGCAATGGCCACGCGCTGCTGTTCACCACCCGAAAGCTGGTGAGGCATCTTCGAACCCTTGTTTCCAAGGTTCACCTTGGCAAGCACCTCCAGCAACCGTTTCTGCATCTGCCGCTTATCCTTCCAGCCGGTTGAGCGCATGACGAAAAATAGGTTTTCATTGACCGAACGGTCCATCAGCAGCTGGAAATCCTGGAACACGATCCCCAGTTTACGCCGTAAAAACGGGACCTCCCTGGTCCGGAGTGTCTGCAGGTTGAACCCGGCTACCATTGCGGCGCCGCTCCTGACCGGCAATTCTGCGTAAATGGTTTTCAGAAGACTGCTTTTGCCGCTTCCCGTTTTCCCGATCAGGTAAAGGAATTCCCCGGTTTGAATGGTCAGGGATACATTGGCCAGGATGAGATTTTCATTCTGGAAAACGGAAACTTTGTCGAGTTCGATGATGTTGGCGCCGGTCATGCAGGTCTGTTCGGTTTTGACAAAAATAGCGAATTGCTCCGAATTGTCGGGTTAAAGTTCAATTTTCTCCATGATGCCATATTCCATTTTATCGGCGGTGGCAAGGATCTCCTCCAGCCTGTGCAGCAGGTTGCACCGGGCGAGCGCCGACCCAGGACGGGAAATCTTGAAATAGGCTATGAGGGTAAAGGAATCATCGCGGATCTGGATATAATCCGGAATCTTATCAGTACCCCTGATTTTCAGGATATACATTGGGAAAAGGGAGTTGTCATGTTAAACCGCAAGTATCCGATGTTGATAAAAAACATGAAAAACATCCTTACAGGTTGACCTTTTCAGGCAACAGGACCCCTTCAATCTTCCTGAAATCAGGTTCATCCCTGAGCGAACAGAAATCAATCTGAAGGTCGTCCACATACAGCCAGTAATAGAGGGACGGGTTGAAAAAGTAGATCTTTGCAACGCTGTTCGGCGCAAGGTTCGCCGGGACATAATACGCCGCCTCGATCTTTGTCCATTTCCCGACGGCTACAAACTTGTCGAGAATGAACTGGTTGTAGCTCACACTTTTTCCTTTCGTCTGGTAATCGACCACCAGCGTGGGATCGCTTGCATCTTTCGGTGCCAGGACCCACGCGCTGACCCTGATCACGCGGTTTGCAGTCGTGAAGAGTGAATCGATGCGCGTTTCCAGTCCAACACTGTAAGGAATCTTTTTTTCCACAAGCGATGACCAGTGCCCCTGGTGATAAACCAGGTTGTTGCGTGTTCTTTCGTTCATCCAGGCGAGGCCCTTGTCACTTTCCATATCATGGGTGAAGGATTTTACGGCCGCAACGCTCTCATCGGGAATAAACACCTTCGCTTTGCGATGGAGACTGAAAAAGGAGTCCCGGTAATTGGCACCGGTAATGTTGTATGGCGGGAAGATCCACTGGGTATGCTGGTAGAATTGCAGGAGGTTCAACGACACCAGCAGAACCACCAGCACCGTCAGCAACTGTTTCCAAACAACATCCTTCACCGATTTAAACAGGAACAGCAACAATATCCCGACAATTGCATAGAGATCGATGAATACGCGCTGACCGCATTTTGAGGCATAATACCATACCCACCAGCATGACATCACGTAGATGAACAGGAGCAGGAATCCAAGCAACCAGAAAAACCTGAAGCGGTTTTGCCTGTAGAGGCCAGCCAGCCCGAACATCGAAACAAAAGCGATCGGCGTATACACGAACCATCCACGATTGTAACTGAACAGGATGCTGAGGAAATGAGGATGCAGGAACCCCAGTTTTTCATCGCCGTAGCTGTACACGATCCATTTCCCGGTTTGCAGGTACCACAATACCAGTGGAACGGCAAGCAGAATCAATGCCTGCGCGAATCCCCGCAGAAGGGTTTTCTTATCGGAGGTGATCTTGCTGAAGGTCTCTTTCAGCACAACGCGGCTACCTGCAATGAATGGTATAAGGATCACGACAAGGCCGTTGGTGGGCCTGATCAGGAAAACCAGGGTGAAGGCCAGCAGCGATCGTACAAACCATTTGGCATGGAAATGGTGGAATAAATGATAGACGGCGTACATGAACCCCGTGATGAGTGCGAAGGAGTAAACATGGGTCATGGAGGGCTCGACAATCGTAAAAAAAATAAGGTTTGTGCCCAGGATGGTCGCGAAGGTGATGCCTGCGGCTGTACTTTCATCCGAACCGAAAAGTTTCAGCAATTTTTTCAGCCACCGGGCGCCAAGCCATAGAAAAAGCAACGCCGAAAGGGCAATCGAGTACTGGTATGGGAGCGAATATCCGTCCATGGGATAAATCTCCAGCCACGCCATGACATGTCCGAAGAGGAAGAAAGGCAGCCACAGCACCGCCATCCCCGGGAAATATTTATCCACCTTCCGGGTTCCGGCATCATTCCTGAACTCCTTGAATACAGCACGGTTGGAAGGATAATATTGCGTTTCATACTGCTCCACGAATTTGAATTGCAGGTCGTGGTATATAAAAATGGCCGGCAGGTAAGCATAATAACCTTTTCCATCGCTGTTGATTACCCGGTCCCACGATTTTTCCGGGGATTTGAACACCAGGAAAATCATGACGTATAAAACCAGGATTATTTCAGGGGTGAATTTGTACAGGTATTTCATCCGGTGAATTATTTTATATTTCTTTGGCGAAGTGCTTCAAACAGGATAACGCCGGCTGCCACCGATACATTGAGCGATTCGATCTCGCCGTGCAGGGGGATGCGCACCACCTCGTCGGTAAGTTTCAGGTATTCCTCCGAAATTCCCTCTCCTTCCGACCCCATGATCAGGGCCATGGGCCGGTTAAAATCGACCTGCGTGTATTCCTTTTCCGTTTTTTCCGTTGCGGCCGCGATGATCAGCCCGCTGTCGCGCAGAAACTGGATGGATTCTTTAAGGTTCTGCGAACGCACCACCGGCAGTTTGTAAAGAGCGCCGGCCGAGGTCTTGATGGCGTCCGAATTGATCTGGGCGGAACCCCTGGCGGGGAAGATCAGCCCGTCGACGCCCGAACATTCAGCCGTACGCGCGATGGAACCCACGTTGCGCACATCAGTCACCCGGTCAAGGATCAGGAAAAGCGGCATGCGCCCCTGTTCAAAAACATACGGAACGATGTCCTCCAGCCGCTGGTAGGTGATTTCCGACACGTAGGAGATCACCCCCTGGTGGTTCTGGCGCGACAGGCGGTTGAGTTTCTCGATGGGAACAAACTGGAAAGGTATTTCCAGCTCCTTGATTAGCCCGAACAGGTCGCGGAAACCGTCACCCTTCAGCCCGTTCTGGAGGAATATCTTTTCAAGCTCTTTCCCCGCCTTGATGGCTTCGATGGTCGGCCTGATCCCATAAATATACGTCTCTTTCTTCATAATCCCTTTTTTACCTGTCTAAAACTTGTCATTCGTCACTCGTCACTCGTCACTCGTCACTCGTCATTTCTTCCTCCGACCTGTCCAGTAGCGACTTCGGAATCACCTTGCCCGCCTTGGCCCCCAGCGTCCTGATGGTTTCCACCCTCCGGATGAGATTTCCTTTGCCGGTCGACAGTTTGTTCATGGATGCTTCATAGGCTTTGCGGGTGCCCTCGAGCCGGCTCCCGATATCCAGCAGGTCGTCGATGAACCCGGTGAACTTGTCGTACAACTCGCCGCTCTGGCGCGCTATCTCCATGGCGTTTTTGTTCTGGTATTCAACACGCCACAGGTTGGCGATCATGCGAAGCGCCGCGATCAGGTTGGTCGGGCTGATGAGCAGGATGCGCTTTTCATAGGCATAGTTCCACAGGTTCTGGTCATATTGAACGGCCAGCATGTAAGCAGGTTCGATCGGCATGAAAAGCATGACGAAATCAAGGCTTTTCAGGGTGTAGATATCCTGGTAGTTTTTGCTGCTGAGGTCCGAAATATGGTTCCGTACCGAGAGCAGGTGGTCCCTCGCGGCAAGGTCCTGATCCTCTTTTGTTTCGGCCGATGCATACCGTTCATAGGCAACCAGCGAAACCTTGGAGTCGATCACCACGTTCCGTTCTCCCGGGTAGGCCACGATGACGTCGGGCTGGAGCCGTTTCCCCTGGTCGTTGGTGTAAGATGGCTGCACGAAAAATTCGCGGTCGCGTGTCAGTCCCGACTTTTCCAGGATGGTCTCCAGGATCACCTCCCCCCAGTTACCCTGGGTTTTGGATTGTCCTTTCAGGGCGTTGGTAAGGTTGCTCGCCTCCTTGCTGATCTGCTGGTTCAGATCGGCAAGGTTCCTGATTTCGCGTTCGAGCGAAAACCGCTGTTTCGATTCCTTGTCGTAGGTTTCTTCGACCTTTTTTTCAAAATCCCTGATCTTCTCCCCGAGAGGTTTGAGGATCTCGTCGAGGCGAAGCTTGTTCTGATCGGTAAACTTCTGGGTCTTTTCCTCCAGGATCTCGTTCGCAAGATTCTTAAACTCCAGCCTGAATTTATCCTGTAGCTTTTCAATGTCCGCCTGCTGCTCCGCCAGCTTCTTTTGAAGGCTGGCATATTCGGAGGTACAGGTCGATAGATCCCTGTTCAGGGTGAGGATCGCCTCATCTTTCAGCGACGATTGCATTAAAGCCGCATCAAGCTGTGACTGCAGCATGCGGGCCCTTTCTTCGACCGTGGTTTTTTCATTGCCCAAAGCTTCCATACGAAGCCTGAGCTGCTCAAGATCGGCAGCCAGGGTGTTGTTGCCCGCCCGGCCCGTCCTGAAATAGAGCAGGAGGATCAGGGCGATAAAACCGATCCCGTTGACGAGGATGAAAATAGTTTCCATTGAAAATCCGCTAATAAAGGACAAAAATAGGTTAATTAACCCAATCCTGATTCACGGAACCGAAAATCAGGGGGTAAAAACCGAAAGTTTGAAGACCGGTGACGGCTTTTCGTAATTTTGCGGAAGAAAATCCAGGGAATAAGATGACACGGATAGGAATTTTATCAGATACCCATGGTTTTGTGCATCCCCGCGTCGTCGCATTTTTCGCGGAGGTTGATGAGATCTGGCACGCAGGCGACATCGGGAGCATTGGAGTTGCCCGCCAGCTGGCCGGCCTCAGGCCCCTCCGGGCGGTTTACGGCAACATCGACGGCCAGGAATTGCGCATTGAATTTCCCGAAAACCAGGTTTTCCAGGTTGAACAGGTGAGGGTGCTGATGACCCATATCGGGGGCTATCCCGGCAGGTACGATCCCAGGGCCCGGAGGCTCATCGCGCAGGAGAAGCCATTGTTATTTGTTGCAGGCCATTCGCACATCCTGAAGGTCATGTATGATAAGCAAAACAACCTGCTGCATATCAACCCGGGGGCGGCTGGGAAGTATGGCATTCACAAATCGGTTACAGCCGTGCGCCTTGTGATTGATGGGAACAACATGCGCGACCTGGAGGTGGTTGATATTCCTAGGTAAGGCGTTTTCCGCCGCGTGTTCATCTCAGCCGGTCGGCCGATTTTACCAGCGATTCATCCTTGCGGATGGCCCTGTTGCTGAGGATCAGCATCACAATCGACAACAGGGGCAGCCCCATGCCGATGAAATTGTAATCGGGCTCGATCCCGGTCATGGATTGTATCCGGGTGGCATAGAAGAAAAAGACCACCATGATCAGCACGATGTTGGTGATGAGGTTGAAGGCGCACAGGCGGATCTGGCGCATCCGGTTCCGGAAACTGAAGATGGTGACCACGGCAAAGATAAATGAGGCGATGGCAAGGAAAATCAGGGGCGAGGTGAAAAAGGTGCTGAAATGGATTTTCGGCTCAGGATCCATGCACCTGATCCCATAGATGAAAAACTTATAATTGCCGTGCAGGTCATTATAATATTTTGCCAGCGGAAAAAAAAACAGCAGGGGGCAGGCCAGGGCTACGACAGCCAGGTAGACGGATTGAATTCGCTGTAACATGTCAGGATGGTTAAATTCATTGCGAAATTAGAAAAGATTTCCGTTGAGATGAAGGAGGTTAGGGAAAAAAACTTGACAATAAAGGAATAATGTCTATCTTTGCAATGATTTTAATCCCCACGAGCATTTCTTTTTCGCGTTTTCAATCCTTTCAAACTTTATTTTCTAACCCATAGTTCATCTCACACTGACTATACATTCAATTAAACATTTACATCATGTATGACATTATTTCCCTCGACAGCAAAGAGCTGTCGGAGATCAGAGTGATTGCCAAGCAGTTCAACATCCCAAAAGTTGAAAAACTTGAAAAGCAGGACCTCATTTACAAAATTCTCGATTACCAGGCGCTGAATCCGACACCGGAGATCCTGAACATGGAAAAGCAGGAGCAGGCCAAACCATTCCGCGGCAGGCCGCGCAAAGATCAGAACGAAACCTCCAGGGGGCCCCGTGATACGGCTCTTCCCGGAGTTGCAAAGGAACCCGGCACCACCGACGGTGCTGTTGAAAAAAGGGAGCCGTCCGACGCAGTGCAGCAACCCCAACGCGAACAGCGTCAGCCCCGGGACCAGCGTCCGCCGCGTTTACCGCATACGCCCAAAGACCAGCGCCCGCCGCGCGACCCGATGGCACCTAAAGACCAGCGCCCGCCGAGGGACCCGCTTGCACCCAAAGATGCACGCCCTCCCCGCCAGCAACGTCCGCCCAGGGAAAACAAGCCTTTCAGGCCATACCAGGAAAAATCGGCGGTTGAACCATTTGTCAAGATGACCCTGCCCGAAATCAGCGACCCGGTCGAAGAACGGTTTGAGTTTGAGGAAACGGGCGACAAACCTTTCATCGCCATTGATCCCATCGATATTATCCAGAAGCCGGACGGGCCTATGGAGGTTTCAGAAACCGAATTGAACGAGTCGTTGTCCGACGCATCGGCTCAACCGGTGTCTGACGACCGCAAGCAGCGCGATTTCCCGCGTAAATACCCCGAACGTCACCGTGAAGAATATACCTTCGAGTTCGAAGGCATCATCGTCAGCGAAGGTGTGCTTGAAATCATGACCGATGGTTATGGCTTTCTGCGTTCATCCGATTATAATTACCTGAATTCCCCTGACGATATCTATGTGTCGCAGTCGCAGATCAAATTGTTCGGACTGAAAACAGGCGATACGGTTCGCGGAACCATCCGTCCGCCGAAAGAGGGAGAAAAATATTTCCCCCTCATCAAGGTTGACCTGATCAACGGGCGCAAACCTGAGGAGGTTCGCGACAGAATCCCCTTCGATTACCTGACGCCCCTTTTCCCGATGAAGAAATTCAAACTCACCGGGCATAAGAATGAAAGCATGTCGACCCGGGTCATCGACATGTTCGCACCGATCGGTTTCGGTCAGCGCGGGTTGATCGTAGCCCAGCCGAAAACCGGTAAAACAGTCCTGCTCAAGGAGATCGCCAACGCCATCGCCGCCAACCACCCCGATGTCTACATGATCATCCTGCTCATCGACGAACGGCCTGAAGAGGTCACCGACATGCAGCGCAGTGTTAAGGCCGAGGTTATTTCCTCCACCTTTGACGAACCGGCCGACCGCCACACGCGGATCTCGAATATCATTCTCGAGAAGGCCAAACGACTTGTTGAATGCGGTCATGATGTGGTGATCCTGCTCGATTCCATTACCCGTCTTGCACGCGCCTACAATACCGTTGCGCCGGCCTCCGGAAAAGTTCTTTCGGGAGGTGTCGAGGCAAATGCCCTCCAGAAACCCAAGCGGTTCTTCGGCGCTGCACGCCAGATCGAAAACGGCGGATCGCTGACAATCATCGCAACAGCCCTTATTGAAACCGGTTCGAAAATGGATGAGGTGATCTTTGAGGAGTTCAAGGGAACGGGCAACATGGAATTGCAGCTCGACCGCAAACTTTCGAACAAACGCATCTATCCTGCCATCGACATCGTTTCTTCAAGCACACGCCGTGAAGACCTCCTGCTCGACAAGGATGCCCTGCAGCGGATCTGGATCCTGCGGAACCACCTCGCCGACATGAATCCGCTGGAGGCTATGGAATTCCTTAAGGAACGGATGAAATTCACCAACTCCAACGAAGAATTCCTCATTTCGATGAACGGGTAACCTCCGCTGAAGCCAGTCCACGTCCCCCGGTTCTTTCCCTGCATGCACGGAAAGAACCGGGGGATGTTTATTTTAGGCCTGCCCACTTTTCTGCAAAAATTTTCAGGTCGACCCCGTCGTAATTGCCGGAACTCATCATGAGCAGTACACAACCCTGGTTTTTCTCGAGGAGCAGGCGGTCAACCATCATGCCGGCATCGGTGAAAACTTCCAGCCCGTCGTTCATAAATCCCTCCTTCACCTGTTCGGTGGTGATTTCGGGAAGGCGTTTCAGTTTCAAAGCATGGGGGTTGAAATAAACGATGGCAACATCGGCCGGATCGAGGGTCCCACGGTAGTGGCTCAGGAATGCACCGTTCAGGCTGCTGTATGTGTGCAATTCCAGACAGGCGATGATCCTGCGGCCTGAAAACTGTTCCTTAACCGCCTGAAGTGTGGCCTCCACCTTCGATGGCGCGTGGGCGAAATCCTTGTAAACGGTCCTGGTATCCTGCTGCGCGATCATCTCCAGCCGCTTCGACGCCCCCCGGAAAGATTGGATCGATTCATAAAACATCTTGTCGCTGATCCCAAGCTGGTTGCAGACCAGGCGGGCACCATTCAGGTTCAGGAGGTTGTGTTTGCCGAAGATCTGCAGTTCGTAATCCTGACCGGGTGTGACCAGGTGGGTAATCCCGTCACGGATATCCGCAGGCGGGGAACCGTAAGAAAGGATGGTAAGGTCACCCCTTGACCCGGAGCAGATCTTCCGCAGCTCCTCATCCTCATCACACCAGATCAGGCATCCGCCTTTTATAACAGACCGGATGAAGATCACGAATTGCTCGACATATTGCTCAAAGGTTGTGAAAACATTGACATGGTCCCAGGCGACCCCGCTGAGCAGGGCGATGTCGGGCTTGTACAGGTGGAACTTCGGGCGCAGGTCGATAGGAGAGGTGAGGTATTCATCGCCCTCGATGATCATCACGGGCGCTTCGTCCGTGAGCCTGACCATCACATCGAAACCTTCAAGCTGGGCGCCGACCATGTAGTCGCAGTCCATCCCGGCTTGCTGCAGCACATGGAGGATCATGGCCGTGATGGTGGTTTTGCCGTGGCTCCCGCCGATCACGACGCGTTTCTTGTTTTTCGACTGTTCGTATAGGTATTCGGGGTAAGAAAAAATACTGATCCCAAGCTCCCTGGCCCTCAGCAATTCCGGGTTGTCAGGTTTGGCATGCATCCCGAGGATAACGGCATCGAGCCCGTTCGTGATCCGGCCCGGATCCCAGCCCTGGCTTATGGGAAGCAGGTTGTATGAAGCAAGCCGGCTTTTGGAGGGTTCGAAAATTTCATCATCAGAACCACTGACGGCATTTCCTTTTTTGTGTAGGGCAATGGCGAGGTTGTGCATGGCGCTGCCCCCGATGGCAATAAAATGTAGACGCATGAGGTAATAATTTGTCCAAAAATACGCCATTCCGGGAGGAAAATCTTGCGAATCCTGAACCAATTTTTGTAAATTCACCCAAAATTTGATCCGCACATTGAATATGGTAGAAAATATTGCATCCCTGAATGCACGCTTTCAGACTGCTGCACCCGGCGATATTCTGGCATGGTTTGCCGGTCAGTACCCTGGGAATATCGCATTTTCATCCAGCCTTGGCGCTGAAGACCAGGTGATTACTCATTTACTGTCAAAAATTGCCGATCCGGTGAAGGTCTTCACCCTCGACACCGGCCGGCTTTTCCAGGAAACCTACGATCTCCTGGAGATCACACGCGTTAAATACGGGATGGACATACGCATTTTCTTTCCCGAATCCTCCGCTGTGGAGGATATGGTGAACGCCAACGGGATTAACCTGTTCTACCGTAGCATTGAACTGCGACGCATGTGTTGTCATATACGCAAGAAGGAACCCCTGATAAGGGCCCTTGCAGGCATGGAAATCTGGATCACCGGGATGCGCCGCGAACAATCGGTTACCCGTTCCGAAGCAAAAATGATTGAATGGGACCCGGCCCTGCCGATTCTTAAAGTTAACCCGCTCATCGACTGGAGCGACGACATGGTGTGGGAGTTCATCCGGACGAACCATGTCCCGGTCAGTGACCTCCACTCGAAAGGATATCCCAGCATCGGCTGCCTTCCCTGTACCCGCCAGGTCGCCCCTGGCGAGGAGATACGCTCAGGCCGGTGGTGGTGGGAAATGCCCCGGAACAAAGAATGCGGATTACATACGAAAGACTAAAAACAAGATTATGAACACGATCGACCTGGTCGAACTTGGACGGATGTTCAACAACACCTGGGAAAAGCCTACACCGTTGTTCCAGGATGACCAGCATGCCGTATACTGGCTCGGAGTTCCCGAGCCTTCAGCCTTCCGGTGCAATACTTACCTGATCGTGGACGGACAGGAGGCGCTGTTGGTTGACCCGGGCGGCCGTGGTTCCTTCGAATTTGTCAGGATGCGGGTCGGCCAGATCATCCCCCCGCACAAGGTTTCCGGGCTGATCGTTTGCCACCAGGATCCCGACGTTGCGGCTTCGATGGTTGACTGGCTGACCCTTTACCCGGAGATCAGGATCATCACCTCCATCAGGACCAACATCCTGCTGCGGCACTATGGCAGCCGGGACTATTCCTACATCAGCATCAACGAAAACCCGGTTTATACGTTTGAATCAGGAAAGCGGCTGAAGTTTTTGGAGGCACCCTTCCTTCATTTTCCCGGGGCCTTCGCCACGTGGGATGAGACGTCGAAATTCCTTTTTTCGGGCGATGTGTGGGCCGCCATTGATACCGAATGGCGGCTGGTGGTAGAGGATTTCTGCAACCATATTGCGAAGATGAACCTGTTTCATCTTGATTACATGGCCAGCAACATTGCCACGCGCGGGTTTGTAAAAAGCCTTGTTCCCTACGACATCAATGCAATCCTGCCGCAACACGGGTCGGTCATTCCGAAAAAATTTGTACATAAAGCCATGGAATACCTTGAGAATCTGGTGTGCGGGCTCGACCTGATTTACCCTCGTGACGACAATGGCTGACACAGGTTCTGATCAGCTGAACCGGATCGCCTTCAAGGGGGTCACCCGCGAGATGATCAGCGACGGGATGATGAAGATCAGGTAACAAACCGCGATCGTTCCCAGGTTGATCAGCAGGATGTTCCAGGGGTTGATGTTGACGGGGATCACCGAAACATAATACGACTCCTGCGAAAGGGTGACAAGTTCGAATTTTTTCTGGAGAAAACAAAGTGTGAAGGCCAGCAGGTTGCCCCAGAAAATCCCCCAGCCCACGATATATAATGCGTTGTAGAGGAAAAGCTTGCGGATATTCACGTTTCGCATGCCGAGCGCCTTCAGGATGCCGATCATGGTGGTTCTTTCGAGGATCAGGATCAGCAGGGTCGAAATAATGGTGGTTGAAGATACAAGGATGATCAGGATCAGGATGATCAGCACGTTGATGTCCTGGAGATCGAGCCAGTCGAAAATCTGGGGATACTGCATTTTGATCGTCTGTGCGTCGAGGCTGAAGCCGATGAGGTGGTAGATGTAGACCCCCATGCGGTCGATATCCCTGAAATTTTTAAGATAAACCTCGAAGCCTCCCACCTGGCTGCCGGTCCAGTTGTTGAGTTTCTGGATATGATGGATATCGCCGATCACGTAGAGTTTGTCAAATTCCTCGAGACCGGTGTCATAGATGCCCGATATTTTGAATTTACGGCCCAGCGTCGTGGTGCCGACAATGAAATACATCCGCAGGTCGTCATTGAGGTGGAGGTTGAGCAGCCTGGCAATTTTCCTGGAGATGATCACCTCGTCGCTTCGCATGGTGTCGTTCAGTTTGAAAACATGTCCCTCCGCCATGCGGTTCCTGAAAAAACTCCAGTCATAATCGGATCCTACCCCTTTCAGGATCACCCCCTGGATCTGGTCGCTGGTCTTGATGATGCCGGCCTTGCTGGCAAATACCTGGATATGGCTGACCTCTTTCGCCTGGTTCAGCCGGACCAGGAAGGGCTGTGCCTTTTCAACCGGCTGGGGTTCATAGGTCGAATTTTCGGTGAACTTCGTGATCTGGACATGCCCGCAAAAGCCAACAACCTTTTCACTGATCTCTTTTTTAAATCCCGTCAGGATGGCGACCGCCACGAACATGATCGCCAGCCCGAGCGCGATGGAGGTAATGGCGATCACCACGAAGGTCCAGGAAAAATTTCCTTTGCTTCGCGACACAAGACGTTTGGCCAGAAAAAGTTCAGTATTCAAAAAAAGAAGTGTTTACTTTGCAAAAGTATGTCTTTTTTTGATCAGTGACATGGACAGGAATATATTGGGTCGTGTGCGCATGGCAGGGTGCATGGCGGTCTTATGGTTATTGCCGGTAATGGTTTCGGCGCAGGTGATGCCCGGGGCGATGGATACCGGTTCCTATTTCCCGCTGCTCCGGGGGAAAAACGTGGGTGTTGTCGCAAACAACGCTTCGGTGGCCGGCTCCGTCAATATCGTTGACCTTATGCTCGGGCATAGATTGAAGGTGATCCGTATCTTTTCACCCGAACATGGTTTCCGTTTAACGGGCGACGCGGGACAGGCAATGGCAGGGGAAACCGATCCTGCAACAGGCATCCCGGTCGTATCCCTTTATGGTTCACGGAAAAAGCCGGTGCCCGCCGATCTCAGATCGCTTGATTACATGGTGTTTGATTTACAGGATGTCGGTGTCAGGTTTTATACCTATATCTCCACCCTTTCTTATGTCATGGAGGCTTGCGCCGAAAATCACCTCCCGCTGATCCTCCTTGACCGGCCCAATCCAAATGGCTTTTACATAGACGGGCCAGTCCTCGAAAAGGAATATGCCTCCTTCGTGGGGATGCACCCGGTTCCCGTGGTTTACGGGATGACCATCGGGGAGTATGCCCGGATGGTCAACGGCGAAGGTTGGCTCAGGAACCGGGCAACCTGTGGTCTGGAAGTGATCAGGCTGAAGAACTATACCCATGACACCCGGTGTGAACTGCCCGAAAAACCTTCTCCCAACCTGCCCGGGATCAACGCGGTTTACCTTTACCCGTCGCTCTGTTTCTTCGAAGGAACCATCGTCAGCGTGGGACGAGGAACCCCCTTCCCGTTTGAAGTTTTTGGTCACCCGGGGATGAAGTCCGGAACCTTTTCATTCACTCCCGGGCCAATCCCGGGGGCGAGCCTGCATCCTCCCCTGGAAGGGAAACTATGCCATGGCACCGACCTGAGGGGCTTTCTTGTGAACAATCCCGGGAAACAGGGACAAATAGAATTGTCGTGGCTGCTGCAGGCATTCCATGAATTGGGGACCGACCCGGATTTCTTTTCTCCGTACTTTAACAAACTGGCCGGCAATGCAACCCTGCAGCTGCAGATCCGCTTGGGAAAATCAGAAAAAGAAATCCGGGATAGCTGGGACCCCGGACTTCGTAAATTCAAAAAAATCAGAAAGAAATACCTGTTGTACTGATCTGCGAAACGGCTTGCAATCCAATTTTCGCTATTTCGCTATTTCGCTATTTTTTTTCCCCGGGTAAACCTTCAATGCCTCCTCCAGGCATTTCATCGCGTTTGCAAGGTCCGTGAGGTTCAGTACATAACTGATTCGCACCTCGTCCTTGCCGCGTCCGGGCGTGGAATAGAATCCAGTGGCAGGGGCAAGCATTACCGTCTGGCCTTCAAAATTGAAATCTTCGAGCAGCCACTGGCAGAATTTATCGGAATCGTCGATGGGCAGCCTTGCGACAGCATAAAAGGCGCCGCCGGGGTTGGGGCAGAAACAGTTTTCCATGCGGTTGATCGACTGGACCACGATGTCCCTACGTTTAACATACTCTTCGAGGACCTTCACAAGGTAACTGTCGGGCGTGTTCACCGCCTCTTCGCCGGCGATCTGGCCGAAGGTGGGCGGGCTGAGCCTTGCCTGGGCGAATTTCATGGCGGTGCTCATGACCTCCTTGTTCTTCGAGATCATCACCCCGATGCGGACGCCGCAGGCGCTGTATCTTTTCGAAATGGAATCGAGCAACACTACGTTCTGGTCAATACCTTCGAGATTCATAACTGAATAGTGTTTTTTCCCGTCGTAGACGAATTCACGGTAAACTTCATCGGAAAAAAGATACAGATCATGTTTTTTTACAATGTCCCGCAGTAGTTCCAGCTCCTCTTTCGAATAGAGATACCCGGTAGGATTGTTGGGGTTGCAAATCATAATGGCTTTGGTGCGGGGGGTGATGGCCTCTTCAAAGGCGCTCATTGGGGGGAGACCGAAACCGTTGTCAATGTATGAACCGATTGGCTTTACAACGACGCCGGCCGCAATGGCAAAACCGTTGTAATTGGCATAAAACGGTTCCGGGATGATGACCTCGTCGCCGGGATTGAGGCAGACCATCAGGGTGAACAGAATCCCTTCAGAGCCCCCGGTGGTGACGATCATTTCATCGGGCGTGACATCTATGTCCACCCTTTTATAATATTCAACCAGTTTCTTTCGGTAAGAGAGGATCCCGGCCGAATGGCTGTATTCGATCACCTTCAGGTCCGTATTGCGGATCTTGTCGAGCACATTGGCCGGGGTTTCAATATCGGGCTGGCCGATGTTCAGGTGATACACCTTCATCCCTTTTTTCTTGGCTACATCGGAAAAGGGAACGAGTTTGCGGATGGGCGAGGGGGGGCAGGCCTGTCCGCGGTTAGAAATTGCTGGCATAACGAGTGGTTTTTAAGAAAAGCAATAAAGCCAGCTTATGGCCGGCCTTGTTGCATGTAAATGAATTTTAAAATTTACTTTGTGACAGGAGCAGCACCGGTTTCCGTCGGTTTTTCCGGGGCGGTGGTGGCGGGTTTCGGGGTCACGGTTCCTTTGATCTGCAGCACAATCTTTTCGGTCTTGGCATTCGAGGTAACGGTAACGGTTTTATTGATGCCGCCGATATTGTTTGTGTTGTAGGTAACCTTGATCACATCACTTTTGCCGGGAAGAATCGGTTCCTGAGGCCAGGTGGGGACGGTGCATCCGCATGATGACTGGGGCCTAGAAAGGATCAACGGTTCTTTTCCGATATTGGTGAATTTGAATTCACAGGTACCATCGGCACCCTGTACAATTGTTCCGTAATCATGAACCGTTTTTTCAAACGAGATTTCAGGAGCATTCGGATTAGCAGGTTTAGGCTGGGGAGCATCCTGGGCTTTAACTAAAAAAGCGGCGAAGACCACCAGAACAAATGAGAGAACAAACTTCTTCATATTTACTTTATTATTAGGTTAGGATTATTATGAAAATTTATACAAAATTACAAATTTATTGATGAACAGCACGCTATTATGTTTTTTAACAGCCCGGAGCGCAAATATTCAAATGAATTCTGTTTTAATTTTGTAGTTTTACGGCACATCAAACCAACGCCATGAATTCAATTTTCCGACTTACATTTACCGGGATCCTTGTTGGACTGGTTGTCTCATCATGTGCACACCGGATCAGCCAGCCAAAAACCACTGCTGCCATTCCGGGGCCACACTGCATCGTTTATAAAACACGTGCTGATTATTCGAAACTTGTGCCGGTGATCCTGTCGGCGGACAAATCGAAAATCGTCTCCTACCCGGATGTCAAAGATATCAACAACAACGGGAATTTCCCCTACCCGTCGCCACTTAAAAAGGGTTACCTGCTCGACAACCGGGGCATCGGCCCCGACGTTGCCTTCATCCGGCTCACCTATGAAGAGTTCGCCAGGCTTAAGGCCACCCCACCTGCCGCCGACCTTTACGGGATGATCGCTGACAAGGATCCCCTCACCGTGATGTATGATTGCGGGAATAAAAGCCTTTTCAGGGATCCGGTTGATTCCCTGAACAAAATGATCACCTCCGGAAGCCTGGCCCGCCAGCATCGGTTGAAGTAGTTGTCGAAAAAGTGTTAACTTTGCACGTGTTTAAAATCTATCATCTTGACTGATAACGTTCAAAAGATAAAGGAGCTAAACGGAAAACAACTATACTATTCATTTCTTGCCGGTGCTCAACGGATTTTCGAACAACAAAAGCTCCTCAATAAAATTAATGTATTCCCTGTCGCCGACGCCGACACCGGGACGAACCTGGCCTCCACCATGCGTTCCATCATGGACGCCATCATCCCGACGGATAACCTGAAGCGGACGGCGGTAGCCCTCGCGGATGCTGCCCTGATCGGGGCGCGGGGCAATTCGGGCATCATTTTCGCCCAGTTCCTTTATGGTTTCAGCAATGAGATCAAGTCGGATGAAACCATCGACATCCAGTCATTTGCCGAAAGTATCAAGAAGGCCGTGGCCTATGCATATGACGCCATCTCCAACCCGGTTGAAGGGACCATCCTGACCGTCATCAAGGACTGGGCCGACTATATTTACCTTTTAAAAGACAGTTTTGACGACTTCATCAATTTGCTGGTTGAAGCCTATAACCGTGCGCTTGAATCGCTCGCCTCCACCACCCGCCAGCTTGAAGTACTGGCCCGCGCCCATGTTGTTGATGCCGGGGCAAAGGGTTTTGTTTTCTGGCTTGAAGGGATCAAGGATTTCTTTACCCTTGGCGGGGAGAGGGCCATGATCAAACCCGAACTTGCCTCCTCCGTGGCGGAAGAGATGATCGACATGCCCCATGAAGAGATCACCTTCAGGTTTTGCACCGAGGCGCTCATCAGTGGCCGGCAGATCGATAAACATAAACTCAGGAATTACATACAGCATTGCGGCGATTCGCTGGTTGTAGCCGGCTCGCCCCAGAAGATCCGGGTTCACATCCATTCGGATTTTCCTGCCGAAGTATTCTCGCAGCTCAGGCAGTTCGGCAGCATCACCTACCAGAAGGTGGATGACATGGTAATGCAGAATGAGATACAGCACAACCGCAAATCGGAGATCGCGATCGTCACCGACTCAACCTGCGACCTGCCCAAGGAATTCATCGACCTTCACCAGATACACGTGGTACCGCTGACCGTTCACTTCGGTGATACCTATTTCCTCGACAGGCTCACGATCAACCCGCCCCAGTTCTACTCCATGATTGAAAAATCGGAAGTGAACGCCTCCTCCGCGCAGCCGGCCTCCAAGGAATTCCAGAATAAATACGAATACCTTGCAACCCATTACAATTCGATCATCGGGATTCACATCAGCAAAGGGCTGAGCGGCACCTGTTCAAGCAGCGAAAAGGGTTCGGCGGATGTCAGGATGCGTACCGGCAAACGGATCGACGTGGTGGATTCAAAAGGGATTACCGGCGGGCTGGGACTGGTTGTCATGAGGGCTGTAAGGGCAATAGAGGGCGGCGCTTCGCATGATGAAGTGATGGCGCAGGTGGAGGACTGGAAATCAAAACTGCATATCGGCCTTACCACCACCACCCTGAAGTACATCGTGCGAAGCGGCAGGGTGAGCCCGTTCAGGAGTTTTGTTGCCAAGACGCTGGACCTTAAACCGGTCGTCATTGTAACCCGCGAGGGTAAAACAGGCCTCAGCGCCAAGTCGTTCACCGAAAAAGGCATCATGAAAAAGATGATGCGCCAGGTCTCGTCGATCATCTCGGGCCATAAGGTCTGGGAATATACCATTACCCACGCCAACAATCTTCCAACCTCCACCTGGTATGCCGGGGAGATGGAAAAGCTGACCGGGAAAAAACCACTTTTCATCGATCATGCCTCACCCGCGCTGGTTGCCAACACGGGCCCCGGGGTTGCATGCATTTCGCTGATGCTCGAATAAACCGACATGATATCACTCCAACTGATCATCCCGAAAATTGCCCTGGTCATCCTGTTGTTCATGACCATTATTTTTATCCTGGCCCTGCTGAAGAAGAACAATTCCATCGTCGATGTCGCCTGGGGGGGCGGCTTTATCGTCATTGCCGTCTATTCGATTGTCCAGTCGGGCGAAGTCGACCTGCGCAAAATGATCGTCAGCCTGCTCGTTTTGCTCTGGGCGCTGCGGCTTTCGTTTCACATCATGGTCAGGAACAGCGGCAGGGGCGAGGATTTCAGGTACAAGGCCTGGCGTGACCGGTGGAAATTTTTCATTCTCCGCAGCTTTTTCCAGATATTCATGCTGCAGGGGCTGTTCATGCTGGTTATCTCAACACCGGTATGGTTTATCAATTTCAGCACGGGCGGACCGATCGGGCCGTGGGATTCGCTTGGCCTGGTCATTTTCGGGACGGGCTTCATGATCGAGACCATCGGAGATTACCAGTTGTCCGAATTTAAAAAAGACCGTGCGAACGAGGGGAAGATCATTACCACGGGATTGTGGTCGGTGACCCGCCACCCGAACTATTTCGGCGAGGCCCTGGTGTGGTGGGGGATCAGCTGTTATGCCCTCAGTTTCCACCACGGATGGTATGCCCTGGTCAGCCCGGTGGTGATTACACTGCTGCTGCGCTTTGTATCGGGCGTGCCGATGCTTGAAAAGAAGTACGAGGGAAGGCCCGACTGGGAAGAATACAAATCGAGGACCGCGGCCTTTGTTCCTTTCATAAAATTCCTGTAATCCCTGCTCCCGCCCGGGTTGTTATCCTTTTCCCGTTTTTTCTTTCATCGTAACCTGTTTCAGTTCTTCCGTATAATCACGCCGGAGATCTTCATGGAGTGTTTCTATTGCCTTTGCGATCTTATCCACCTGTCCGTCGAAGAGGTTTCCGAGGGCCGTGCCAGGGATCATTCTCACGCCCGATTCCTTCAGCCTGGTGATGTAATGGAGCCTCAGTTCCGCCTCGGTTTTTTTGTGAGGCGAATATTTAATATACTTGTTCGTGACCTTCAGGATCTTCCGGATGCCCTTTTTGGTAAAATAAAGATTGTTCCTGTTCAACTCGGTAAAAAGGCCGTCGATTTCGGCCTTGACCTTCAGGATGTAACCCGGCTCATAGTTTGAATCAAACAGCAGGTAACCCAGCAATTCCTTGTTTTCTTTTTTGTAGCGGGCCAGCTGAATGCAGATGCCGGCCAGGGCGGCAGGGTGCATCAGCGACAGTTCGCGCTTCAGTTCAGCAAGTGATTTGATTTCCATCCCGAGTTTTTTTCCCGGTCATCCGGGTTGCAGAAACAAAGATGAGGATTTTCCCGGTTCGGGAACTTACAAGCGGGTGAAATTTATTTGCGAAGCCGGTTCCCCGGATCACTTGTTTCGTGGCTGGCAAATTTTGGAGCAGCCCGATTCGGTTTGCAGGAAATCAATTGCAGAAACGTGCCCCTCCTCCCGGATAAATTTAATATTTTAGCCAAAAATTTCCAGTATGATCAACCAGGCACTGCTGAACCCTAAAAGTATCGTTGTTATCGGGGGTTCCAACGATGTTCAGAAACCGGGCGGGGCTGTCCTCCGCAACCTGACCGAGGGCGGTTTCAAAGGCGCATTGTATGTCACAAACCTAAAGGAGAGTGAGGTACAGGGGATCAAAAGCTTTCGCGACCCCGCGGAACTACCGGCGGTCGACCTGGCCATCCTGGCCATCGCTGCAAAGTTCATCCCCGACACGGTTGAACTGCTTGTACGTCAGAAAAACACCCGCGGCTTCATCATTCTCTCGGCCGGTTTCAGCGAGGAGAGCCACGAAGGAAAGCTGCTGGAGCAAAGGGTGGTGAATATCATCGAAAGTGCCGGCGGTTCGCTCATCGGGCCGAATTGTATCGGCGTGCTAACTCCCGGTTATCATGGCGTCTTCACCAAGCCCATCCCGACCCTCGACCCCAAAGGCTGCGATTTCATTTCAGGATCAGGTGCCACCGCGGTCTTCATCATGGAAGCAGGTATCCAGAAGGGTCTCACCTTTTCGCAGGTTTTCTCTGTGGGGAACAGCGCCCAGCTTGGTGTGGAAGAGGTGCTGGAACACCTCGACGAGAGTTTTGACCCTGTGACAAGTTCTAGGATCAAGCTGCTCTACATCGAAACGATCTCAAAACCGCAGATGCTCCTTAAGCACGCGGCCTCCCTGATCCGGAAGGGATGTAAAATTGCCGCCATCAAGGCAGGTTCTTCCGAGGCGGGAAGCCGGGCCGCATCTTCGCACACCGGGGCGCTTGCAAGTCCCGACGTGGCGGTCGATGCGCTGTTCCGAAAGGCCGGGATCGTCCGTTGCATCGGACGCGAAGACCTGGTCAGCGTGGCCTCCATATTTACCTTTCCCGAATTAAAGGGGAAAAACATGGCCGTCATCACGCATGCCGGCGGTCCGGCGGTGATGCTTACCGATGCCCTTTCAAACGCAGGGCTGGATGTGCCCCACCTGGGCGGACCTGTTGCAAAAGAACTGCTGGGACAACTGTTCGCGGGATCATCGGTGGCCAATCCCATTGATTTTCTCGCCACAGGTACTGCCGCGCAACTTGGCACCATCATCGACTATGCCGATCAGAAATTCAGGAACATCGACGGGATGGCCGTTATTTTCGGAACGCCCGGGCTGACCCCCGTTTTCGATGTATACGACCTGCTCGACCGGAAAATGCGGTCTTCCGCGAAGCCTGTTTTCCCGATCCTGCCCTCCATCCTGACCGCCCGGGAAGAGGTGAAGGAATTTGTATCGAAGGGAAACCTCTTTTTCCCGGATGAGGTGGTTTTCGGAAACGCGCTGGCACGGGTTTACCACACACCGAAACCCTCCCCCGCAAAGCCCCGATCAATTGCAGTGGATAAGAAAAAAATCAGGTCCGTCATCGAAGGTGCGGCTGACGGTTATATTTCCCCGGCTGCCATCCGGGGACTCATGGATGCATGCGGGATCCCGCGGGCGCACGAGGCGGTGGTGACATCGGCTGATGAGGCCGTGAAATCGGCATCCCTGCTGGGTTTCCCTGTGGTAATGAAGGTGGTCGGCCCGGTACATAAATCGGATGTCGGCGGAGTGGTGCTGAATGTGAAGGATGAAGCCACCGTTGCCCGTGAATTCGACCGGATGATCCGGATCAGCGAAACCACGGCGATCCTGATCCAGCCGATGCTTTCGGGAACCGAACTCTTCATCGGCGCAAAACATGAACCTAAATTCGGCCACCTGATCCTCTGCGGGATGGGGGGGATCTTCATCGAAGTTTTTAAGGATGTGGCAGCCGGCCTGGCCCCGCTCGGAAAAGCAGAGGCACTGTCCATGATCCGATCCCTGAAGAGCTATAAGATCATCAAAGGCATCCGCGGGAAGGAGGGGGTTGACGAAGAACGCTTTGCCGATGTCATGTTGCGTCTCTCGGCACTGCTCCATGTCGCCCCCGAGATCACCGAACTCGATTTCAACCCGCTCCTTGGCAAACCCGACCAGGTTGTGGTGGTGGATGCGAGGATAAGGGTGGAGAAAAAATTAAAAATTAAAAATTAAAAATTACAGATCCAACCCCGGCCAGTCCCAATATTCCTGTATTCCTTCATTCCTGTATTTCTGCATTATTGCATTGTCCGCATTGACTGCATTGACTGCATTGTCTGCATTATCCTCCGATTTGCTGCAGGAAGATAGCAAGCAGTCCCGGCTTAAGGGCCAGGGTGAAAATTACCCCGAAAATGGCTCCCCACAGGTGTGCGTCGTGGCCGATGTTGTCGTTGGCCCTTTTGGACATGTAATATTCGTACCCCACGTAAAAAACGCCGAAAAGTGGCGCCGGGATGGGGACGGGGATTAAAAAGAAAAAGATCTTTCCCGTGGGATAGAGCAGGATGCTTGCAAAAAGTACCGCCGCCACAGCTCCCGACGCACCGACGGCATTGTAGAACACATCGTTCTTATGCTTCCCGAAGGCAGGGATGATCGACAGGATCAGCCCGCCCAGGTAAAGCAGGATGTAATAAAAGCCGGCCTTGGAGGGAAAATAGAGATGGAAATAGGATTCCACAATGACGCCGAATGAATAGAGGACCAGCATGTTGATGAAAAGGTGGACATAACCTGCATGCACAAGCCCGTAGGTGAAAAAACGGTACCAGTGGTTGCTGTGTTTTGCATCGTAGGCATTGAATTTCAGCTTTGCAAACAGGTCTGCATTGTTCAGCGAGAGCACTGAAACGACGGCGGTGACAATGATGATGACGAGGGTGATGTACATGTCCGGTTATTATTTTGTCACCTCGGTTTTGGGTCCCCTGGTAAAGTCGATCTCAGAACCCCAGACGCTGTGGGGGATCAGGAATACTGCAAGCAGGACAATGGCCGCCAGTAACGGCCAGAAACGGTTTTCGTGGTGTTTTTTCATCATCACCAGTGCGATGACCCAGAAAATAAAAGCAAAGATCGATTTATTGTCCGTCACATCGTGCCCGAAGGGCCATCCGGTCCAGTAGGCGTCGAAGGCGAATTTCTGAACGATGGGGCCCAGGACCAGTCCGCCGGCAGCCACGGCCACCACGGTGATCCATGCGTACAGGTAGCTGTTCCTGCCGTGAAAAAGAACCATGAGCCCGGTCAGCGTTGAAAACAACATCGCCAGGAACATCAGGAGGATATGGGGAATTAAAATGTAGCGCGGCACGTACCCCGTATACCGGAGCACGGCAGGGTGGTCGTTGAGCAATACCCGCTGGCTCCCCTTGACGAGGGTGATATCGTACATGACCTTCCCGGCAGGCGGCAGGTGGGGGAGTGCCCCGATGAGGGTGTCGCCATGCCTCAGGAGAGGCTGGGTCTGCCAGTTGTCCATGCTTTTGAAACGACGCAGCCTGATTTCACCTTTGATGCTTGTATCGGGAACCACGACGGTCACTTTGGCATCATCCGAAAGATCGTAGGACCTGATAAGCTGGAATTTGACCTTTTGTCCCCCGATTTCAGCCTTGCCGCGCACCGGGTAGGTGGGCCCGGTCATTTTCTGGTAAACAGCGCTGACAAGCGTAAATAAAATGGCAAAGAACCAGATGATAAACAATTTCAGTTGTATGTTCATGTTCGAAATGTCTTTAAAATGGATAGGTCGGTTAATAATGCGGCAAAGGTAACTATTTGATCTGATATTTATGAAGCAGGTCATATACAGCTTGGTGAATGTTTGTGCGGATGTTCATTTCCGCCAGTTTCTGGTTTGTTGCAGTGGGATAAACCCGGTTGGAAAGGAAAATATATACCAGGCCGTCGGCTGGATCGGCCCAGATGTAGGTGCCGGTAAAACCGGAATGGCCGAAACTTGAAGGTGACGCTCCTTTGCACACGGGGCCGTCGGGGGTGAAATTCAGCAGCGGTTTGTCAAACCCCGCGCCGCGGCGGTTGCCCTTCCCCGGGAACTGCACCCGGGTAAACTCCCGGATGGTGGATGGCTTCAGGTATTCTTTGCCGCCATAGGTTCCCTCCCGGAGGAGCATCTGGAGGATCACGGCCAGGTCGCAGGCGTCGCTGAAAAGCCCGGCGTGCCCGGAAATTCCGCCGAGCATCGCCGCCCCGGGATCATGCACATCGCCCCATACGAGCTGCTTCCTGAATGCACTGTCATATTCCGTCGGCATGATCTGCGCCGGGCTGAACCGTTTGAGAGGCGTAAACCCCAGTGTTGACACCCCCAGCGGTTTGTAAAAAGCCGAATCGAGATACCGTTCAAAAGGCTGTCCACTGATCTTTTCCACGATCAGCCGCAACAGGTAAAACCCAAGGTCGCTGTATTTGTACTCGTGGGTTGTTCTCAGCGGCGACCGGGCAATGCGGCTGAAGAGGGTGTCGGGGTAGTTTTTGTGAAGGTAGAGATTGGCGGCCACATGCACCGGGAATCCGGGGGATGGCTCCGTACGGTAGAACGCCTGGCCGGGCTGCCCGTTCACCAGGGTTGCTTTGTAGAAGGGAATCCAGTCCTGCAGGCCGGCCTGGTGCGCCATGACGTCGCGGATATGCAGCCCAGCTTTGTTGCTTCCCTTCAAAATGGCAAGGTACTTGCCGAGGCTGTCGTCGAGGCTGACCCTGCCATCATCATACAATTTCATGAGGGCAAGGGTGGTGGCGGCCACCTTGGTGACCGATGCAAGATCGTAGAGGCTGGCAGGGGTGACCCGGGCGGAATCTTCATAGCGGGGATGGCCGAATGCCTTTTCATAAAAAACCTTCCCGTTTTTTGCAAGGAGGATCATGCAGCCCGGGTAAGCCTTTGCATCAATCCCGCCGAGGGCCAGCGAGTCGACGATCCTGAGCGAGGCGCCGGGAAGGCCGATCTCTTCGGGGGTGACAAAAGCCAGCCTCGAACGTTCGGTCTCCTCCCCCGATCCGACGGGAAAACGATCGGCCGTTACCGGCAGTTTCCCGCGAGCGCAAAGACCTCCGAAAAGAACCTGTGCTGCGGCCGGTTCGGTGGCGTCATTGTCCTGGTAGGCGACCAGGATCGCCTCGGACTTTTTCAGGTTTCGCAGGTGTTCCATGGAATAGGGCGTTCCGAAAAGCGTCAGGATGGTGCGGTTGGCCTTCACCAGGGTATCGGCAAGCCGGATCACCGGGCGGGACAGACCGAAACTGTCGGCAACAATACTGGTAATCCCGTGAAGGCTGATGATGACGATATCAACGGCCGATACCTCACGTATGATGCTGTCGGCCATGGCTTTTGTAAACTTTTTCGGCAGGTTGTAAAGCGCCATGGGCATATAGCGTAACAGCGTTTTCTGGAAACGGTTGGGCAGGCTGTCTCCGATGGAGAGAACGGCAATTTTGCGGTGTTCGAGGCCTGAAAGCGGTACGGTCCGCAAATCATTCTTCAAAAGGGTCATCGAAGCATTGACCATTTCCTGGCGCATGGTTTCCGCTTCGGGAGGATTCAGATCTTTTACGAGGTTCTCAGCATGGATTTCCTCCAACGCCGACAGGCCGTACTTATATTTAAGTTCCAGCACCCTGCGACATTTTGCTTCCAGCAGCCCGGGGGAAATCCACCCGCTGTCGACCGCTGTTTTGATCCCGAAGATGGCCGCTTCGGCATGTTTTGGCAGCAGGAGGATGTCGTTCCCGGCCAGCAGTGCCTTCACCTCTATTTCTCCGGGTTTGAAATATTTGACAACCCCCTGCATGTCGAGTGCGTCGGTGAAAATGGCTCCTTTGAATCCGAGCTGGTCGCGCAGCAAACCTGTCACCACATTCCCCGAGAGGGTGGCGGGCATGTTCCGGGTGGTGTCAAAGCAAGGTACATACAAATGACCTACCATGATCCCCCTGACGCCCTCGCGGATGAGCCTTCTGAAAGGAACAAGCTCGACGCTGTCAAGTCGTTGCCGGCTATGGTTGATCACGGGCAGGGTGAGATGGGAGTCGAGATCGGTATCGCCGTGCCCGGGGAAATGTTTGGCAACGGCCATCACCCCTCCATCCTGCAACCCCTGCATGTAAAGGGTGCTTTTTGCCGCTACTAGTTCGGGATTTTCCCCGAACGACCTGAAACTTATCACAGGGTTTCTAGGGTTGTTATTCACATCGGCTACCGGGGCAAAATTAACCTGGATTCCCATTCGGAGGCAGTTTTTTGCGACCATGCGGCCCATTTCATAAATCAGGGAGTCACTGGTCATGGCACCCAGCGCCATCTGCCTGGGAAACGAAAAGGCGCTGTCGAGGCGCATGCCGAGCCCCCACTCGCCATCGATCGTGATGAGCAACGGAGTTTCGGCCGACCTTTGCAGCCGGTTTGTCAGAATAGCCTGGCCGGTGGGAGAGCCTTTAAAAAAACAGACGCCCCCGATGTTGTACCTCCTTACAATCTGCACAAGACTGTCATTGTAAACCGAGTCACGGCCCGAATAGGCGCGGATGATCAGCAGCTGGGCGATCCGCTGTTCCTGCGAAAGCGACCGGTAAACCGAATCGACCCATGTTGAATCAGCCGGGGCCGGGTAACTGCGCAGCGGGAGGGTCATCAGCAGGTTCAACAGGATAAGCCAGGAAAATCTGTACATGCGGCGTGTTGTTTTGATCCTCCGCAAAAGAACTAAAAACATTGATAACTCCGCCAGTTATTATCCATATTTATTAACATCCTTCATGCCACGGCAGCTAATTGTAATATCTTTGCCTCACGGGCGTTTTAACAATAACGCCCCAATCCGTAATTTTTAATTTTTAATTTTTAATTGTCAGATGCTCACAATCCCGGAATTAGAAAAAATCGCGAGCCAGGTAAGACGCGACATCGTGCGCATGGTCAATGGAGCATCCTCCGGGCATCCCGGCGGAGCGCTGGGTAGCACCGATTTCCTTGTTGCCCTCTATTTCAAGATCATGAAGCCCGATCCCTCCCGTTTTTCGATGAACGGGGAGGGAGAGGATCTTTTCTTCCTCTCGAACGGCCACCTGTCGGCCCTCTGGTACAGTGTGCTCGCACGGTACGGCTATTTCGGAGTCGGCGAACTTTCCACCTTCCGGAAAATGGGAACCAGGTTGCAGGGACATCCGGCCACAGCCGAGGGTTTGCCGGGGATCAGGACCAGTTCCGGGTCGCTCGGACAGGGCCTTTCGGTGGCTACAGGCGCCGCCCTGGCAAAAAAACTGAACAACGACGAGCACCTGGTCTATTGTTTCCTTGGCGACGGGGAACTGCAGGAGGGCCAGAACTGGGAAGCCATGATGTTTGCCGCAGGCCGGAAGGTGGACAACCTGGTCGCTGTGGTCGACTGCAACGGGATTCAGATTGACGGTCCGACCGACCGTGTGATGCCCATGGGCAACCTGGAGGACAAATTTTCCGCCTTTGGCTGGAAGGTGCTGACCATGTACGGCAACGACATGGCAGAAGTGGTTGAAACGCTCAAAAAAGCGCAGTGGTATACCGGCCAGGGACAGCCTGTCGTGATCATCATGACGACCCACATGGGCTTCGGGGTCGATTTCATGCTCGACAACCACGAATGGCACGGGGTATTCCCGAACGATGAGCAGACAAAAAACGCACTGGCACAATTAGACGAAACACTTGGAGACTATTAACAAATATTTCAGATTTCAGATTTCAGATTTCAGATTGATAGCGGGACGTCTGAGGCGCATGCTTTCAGGGGGACCGGGCCGGACCTGCTTGGTCATGCTGATGCTGCTGTTTTCATCCTACCTCTTTGCCCAGGGGCCCAGGGACCAGGGAAAGCCCAAACCCACCACCCGGATTCTCTTTGTGTTCGATGCCTCCCAAAGCATGTACGGACGGTGGCAGAGTGACACGAAATTCAACATTGCGGTAAAACTGTTTTCTTCGATCCTCGACAGCCTGCGCACCCAGCCCAACCTGGAGCTTGCGTTGCGGGTTTACGGCCACCAGAAGCAGTTCCCGCCGCAGGACTGCAATGATACCAAACTGGAGGTCCCCTTTGCGAAGGACAATGTGCCGAAGATCAAGCATGTCCTGAAGATCATCACGCCAAAAGGGACCACCCCGATCGCCTTTTCACTGTCGCAGGCCACAAAGGATTTCCCGCCTTGCGACAACTGCCGGAACATCATCATACTCATCACCGACGGTCTTGAAGAATGCGGCGGCGATCCCTGTGCCGTATCCCTCGACCTTCAGAAAATGGGGATCGTGCTGAAACCCTTCATCATCGGGATCGGGAAAAATTTCCGCGAAGGATTCGAGTGCGTCGGAACCTATTTTGATGCATCCAATGAAACCCAGTTCCGCAATGCGCTGAACATCATCATATCCCGGTCGCTTAACCCCACCAGCATCCAGGTAAACCTGCTCGACGCCTACGGGAAGCCTACCGAAACAAATGTCAACATGACCTTCTATGATCACCTGTCGGGGATCGCGAAATATAATTTTATCCATTCCTTTAACAACAAGGGGCTGCCCGACACCCTTGAAATCGACCCCCTCATCACCTACGACATCGTGGTTCATACCATTCCGCCGGTTTTCAAGGATACCGTGAAACTGACACCCGGCAAACACAACATCGTCGGGATCGACGCCCCGCAGGGATACCTTGCGTTCAAGGCGACAGGCAACAGCACCCTGAAATACCTGCCCTGCATCATCCGCAGGCACGACGGGCATGAGACCCTCACGGTGCAGCAGTTTGACCAGACGGAGAAATACCTCACCGGTTCCTATGATGTTGAAATCCTTTGCCTTCCCAGGATCCTGGTAAACAGCGTCGACATAAAACAAAGCCATACCACCACCGTCGAAATGCCAATGCCCGGCATCGCGGTGATCCAGAAATCAACGAACGGGTACGGAAGCCTTTACCAGGAGGATAAAAACCAACTGGTATGGCTTTACAACCTCAGGGACAACCCGCAGCAGCAGGAGACGCTCTACCTGCAGCCGGGTAACTACCGCGTGGTTTTCCGTTCCAAATATTCGAACCAGTCATCCTATACCACCGAAAAATCGTTCAGGGTTGAACCCGGGCAGACCGTCAACTTGAAATTATATACCAATTGAAATGACAGAATATACAAATCAGGGTTCCAAAGATACCCGGTCAGGGTTTGGAGAAGCGCTGCTTGAACTCGGCCGTCAGAACCCGAATGTGGTGGCGTTGTGCGCCGATCTTACCGGGTCGCTCAAAATGGATGCCTTTGCGGCAGCATTCCCCGAACGGTTTTTCCAGGTTGGAATTGCCGAGGCAAACATGATGGGCGTCGCCTCCGGGATGACCATCGGCGGAAAAATCCCTTTTACCGGGACCTTTGCAAATTTCTCGACCGGGAGGGTGTACGACCAGATCCGCCAGTCCATTGCGTATTCTGAAAAGAATGTCAAGATATGCGCCTCGCACGCCGGGCTTACCCTTGGCGAAGACGGCGCCACGCACCAGATCATGGAGGACATCGGCCTGATGAAGATGCTGCCCAACATGACCGTGATCAACCCCTGCGATTTTAACCAGACCAGGGCGGCAACCCTCGCGATCGCCGGCCACATGGGGCCTGTTTACCTGAGGTTCGGCCGGCCCAAATGGCCGAATTTCACACCGGCTGATCAGCCGTTCGTCATCGGGAAGGCGCTGTTATTCAATGAGGGGTCGGATGTCTCCATCTTTGCCACAGGCCATATGGTATGGAATGCCCTGCAGGCCTGCAAACTCCTGGAAGAGCAAGGGATCAGCGCCGAGGTGATCAACATTCACACCATCAAACCGCTTGATGACGCAGCGATCCTTTCCTCGGTAAGGAAGACCGGTTGTGTTGTTTCGGCGGAGGAACACCTGCGGAACGGCGGACTCGGCGACAGCATCGCGCAGCTGCTTGGCCGCATGCATCCCGCACCCATGGAAATGGTGGCGGTCGACGACCGCTTCGGCCAGAGCGGAAAACCTGAGGAATTGCTGAAAAAATACGGGCTCGATGTTCCCGACATCGTTGAGGCGGCAATCAAGGCAATCGCAAGAAAATAACGATGGGGGGTCAGCCCATCCGTTTTGTCTGGTCATTTCGCGACAGCAGGATGGGAATCTCCTTGTCGACATAAAGAGGAACGGTCTCAACCGTAACATTGCTCGTATCCAGCCCCAACGCTCTTACCTCGCTGATACCGAATCTCTTGAATATGGAATAGAGATCCATGATGAACTGTTCCTTCGGCGGGAAATCAAAATCATAGTTTTGAATGCGGTCGATGACCACGAACCGGAAGTCGGCCGATACATGATATTTCCGCAGCGAGGAATACCGGCTCAGCAGGTCGATCTCCTGGTTGTGGCTCATCTCCTCGAGCACCTGCCTGAAAAAGAGGTTCACCCGCGGCTGTACCTTGAAACCGATCTTGAAATCAACCTTGATCATGATCCCCGGGATGATGTGGGTGATCTTGTATTCGAGCACATGGGGCTCGTCGAGGATATCCACATGCAGCATCCAGTAAAGGTCGGCGCGCTTGGGGTGCTTGTTGAGAATAGAGTAGATGATCTTTGATTCAACATCGGTCACTTTGTTGGCCTTGGTCAGGAAAACCAGGTTGGTGGCATATTTTGGAACGGTCTGATCATGGCTCAGTTCACTGATCACATCCGCATAGTTTTCAATCTTTAAAAATTCAATAAAGCTGTTCTTGATCTTCCGTCCGCTGAACCACACGTACATGATCATCAGCAGGAAACCGCCCAGCATGATCGTGAACCATCCTCCGTGCAGGAATTTGTTCAGGTTGGCGACCAGGAAGGAGCCCTCGATCGATAGGTACACAAACAGGAAGACAATGATGACGTAAACGGGCACCTTTCTGTAAAACAGGTAGATGCCGAGCAGGCAGGTGGTCATCAGCATGGTGATCGTGATCGACAGGCCATAGGCGGCCTCCATGTTGGAGGAGCGCTGGAACCAGAGCACCACGAACAGGCAGGAAAAATAGAGCATCCAGTTGATGCTTGAGATGTACATCTGTCCCTTGATGTTGGTGGGATAGTTGATCTTGATCTTTGGCCAGAAATTAAGCTGGATGGCCTCGCTGATCAGCGTAAAGGACCCGCTGATGAGGGCCTGGCTGGCAATGATGGCGGCAGCGGTCGATATCATGATCCCGATGATGAGGAACCAGTGGGGCATGATGGCAAAAAAGGGGTTGGTCCATTCGGTGACGTTGTCGGAATTCAGCAGGATCCATGAACCCTGTCCGAAATAGTTGAGCAGCAGTGTAATTTTAACATAAACCCAGGTGATGCGGATGTTTTTCAGCCCGCAGTGCCCCAGATCAGAGTAAAGCGCCTCCGCCCCCGTGGTGCAAAGAAAGACCGCCCCAAGGAGCAGGAACCCCTGCGGGTATTTCGTAAGGAAAACGTAGGCATAATGAGGGTCGATCGCTTTGAGGATCATGGGACTTTTGACGATCTGGGAAAACCCGAGCACGCCAAGCATGGCGAACCAGATGAACATGATGGGACCGAACGATTCGCCCACTGCTTTGGTTCCGAATTTCTGGACGAAGAACAGGCCGGTGATGATCAGGATCACGATGGGGATCACCGGGATCCGCGGGTTCACGTTTAAAAGTCCCTCAACCGCCGAAACAATCGTGATGGACGGGGTGATCACACCGTCGGCCAGCAGTGTGCTGCCTCCGATGATGGCAAAAAGGTACGCCCACTTGGCCCGCTTCCTGATCAGGGCGAACAGGGAGAAGATGCCTCCCTCCCCGTTGTTGTCGGCACGCAGGGTGATGATGATGTATTTGACGGTCGTTTGCAGGGTCAGGGTCCAGAAAATGCAGGACAATCCTCCCATGATAAAGGGCGCGGTTATGGAACTGGCACCCCCGACAATGGCCTTCATGACATAGAGCGGCGACGTCCCGATATCTCCATAAATGATACCGAGGGTGATCAGCAAACCAGCAGCCGATATTGCCTGTGCATGTGATTTCTGACGGGGACTGCTCATGTGTTGATAGGATGTACCTGTTTAATTTACAGCGTGCAAAGGTAATTCTTTTTTAAGATAATTCTGTTGGATCTTCCTCCACCGGTCTTGTGAGGCGGTCATGGTGACGGATGCCCGGGATGGGCGTCAGCCCGCACTCTTTTTTGAAAGAAGGTTTTTGATCACGGCAATGATCATGGGCATCAGCGAAATGAAGATGATGCCGAGGATGACAAGGGTGAAATTGTGTTTCACAAAAGGGATGTTCCCGAAAAAATAGCCTGCCAGGCTGAAGGAGACGACCCATAACACGTTGCCGATGATGCTGAAGGAGATGAACCTCAGGTAGCGCATGGTGCCGACGCCGGCAACAAAGGGCGCGAAGGTGCGGATGATGGGCATGAAACGGGCGATGATCAGGGTTTTCCCGCCGTGTTTTTCATAGAAAGCATGGGTTCTGTCCAGGTAATCGCGCCGGATGAGCCGGTAGTTTTTCTCATAGACCGTTTTCCCCAGGAGCCTGCCGACGGCATAGTTGGTATTGTCACCCCCGAAGGCTGCACAGATGAGCAGCAGGATCAGGATCACGATGCTCAGCGGGTGCCCGGTGGTGGCGGCAGCTGTGGCGGCGGGCATGTTGCCGGCGGCCACCATCCCGGCTGCAAACAGGAGCGAATCGCCCGGCAGGAAAGGGGTCACCACCAATCCCGTTTCCATGAAGATGATCGCGAACAGGATCAGGTAGGTCCAGGTATGATACTCACTGACCCAGTTAAAGAGGTGAATATCGATGTGCAGGATGATATCGATGAAGTTCTTCAGGAATTCAATCATAAATTGCTATTTAAAGATCATACGGAGGATGAAAAAGAGGAGGCCCGACAGCAGGATGGTAACGGGTATTGTGATCAGCCAGGCCATCAGGATGTTTTTCACCGTGCCCATCCTCAGGTTTTGTTTTCCGCTGCCGGCAACCATGGTACCAGCGATGCCTGACGATAAAACATGCGTGGTACTTACTGGCAGGCCAAACTGGGAGGACACCCCGATTGTACTTGCAGCGATAATCTCAGCAACGGCTCCCTGGGCGTAGGTCAGGTGGGTTTTGCCGATCTTCTCGCCGATGGTGACTACAATCCGCTTCCACCCGATCATGGTTCCAAAGCCAAGGGAAACGGATACCAGGAGAATCACCCACCTGGGGGAATATTCGGTATTCGACCTGAATTTTTTAAGGTTCGAGGACAACACGGCAAGAACAGCAGGGTTGACGCTGGTTTTTCGTGTTTCAGCAAGGTTCTTTACGATACTTTCTGATTTTTTCGACACGGACAGGATGGCTTTCCTGATTTTGAAATTGACAGACTTGTCAAGTTTGTCAAATGAAGCAACACCGTTTATCTCCGTTTTGATCATTTGCAGGTCATGCAGTACAATCTGGTGGTTTTTCCGGTTTTCAGCATTCAGGAAATTGGTGTCCATCTTTTTAATGGTCCATTCTATTTTCTTCGTCTCCGAAAGGAGGTCTTCCGCTTTCTTACTGCGGTCAATCGCAAAAAAGGAAGGTGCGAAGCCAATCAGTATCAGCATGATCAAGCCGACACCCTTTTGCCCGTCGTTTGACCCGTGGGCATAGGAAACGCTGGTGCACGTGAGGATCAGGATGCTGCGGATCCACATCGGGGGAGCTTTTTTGGCAGGCGGCTCCTTGAATATCATTTTGTTCTTTACTGTTTTCCGAAGAATGAACATGAGCAGCAATGCCAGCCCGAATCCGAATACCGGGGATATGAGCAACGACAACCCGACATCAAAAACCTTTTGCCAGTTGAGGGCGACCGAATGACTGCCGGGTAAAAGCATGAAGGCTAGCCCCACACCGAATATAGATCCATACAATGTATGAGAACTGCTGCAGGGGATGCCGATGTACCAGGTGGCCAGGTTCCAGATGATGGCCGTGGCGATGAGCGAAGCTATCATTGAAATATTATGCATAAGATTCTGGTCGATCAGGACCTCTGTGGGGAGCAGGTTTACAATCCCCATGGCAACGGCGATTCCCCCGACATTCACTCCGATGAAATTCCAGAACCCCGACCAGATCACCGCCGTGGTTGGTTTCAATGAGTGCGTGTAGATGACCGTGGCTACTGCATTTGCCGTATCATGGAAACCGTTGATGAACTCAAAGGCCGCGGCGGCAAGCAAACAGATCAGCAGCAATATGGTATAGGAGGTGTCGAGACCAAACATGATGCAAACGTTAGTTTATAGCGAATGGGGGTTGCATGGATCAGTGCGGAAAATTAACAAGAAAATCCCGACCGGCAAGTCATTGTTAAAAATTATGTATAAGTATTGCGACCCGGCCCCTTGTTCATGTCGATCAGCATAAAGCCTTCATTCAGCAGAAACGGCGTGATGATGGTGGTGAGCAGGGCCATCAGCACCAGGATCGAAAAAACAGATACGTCGATAAACCCCTTGGCCAGGGCAATGTTGGCGATAACCAGCTCCATGATGCCGCGGGCGTTCAGCCCGAGCCCCAGGGTGACCGATTTGTTCCGGTCGAACCCGGCAAGCCGTCCGCCCAGGTACCCGCCGAAAATCTTGCTGAAAAAGGAGGCTGCCAGGACCACGGAGAGCAGGCCCCAGTCGGTCATCGACTGGAAATTGAAAGAGATCCCCATGGTGGCGAAAAAAATCGGGGCCAGGAAGCCCATGGTGATCCCCGAAATGCTTCGCTGTACCCTTTCAAAATCACGGTTGGCGAACATGCTCCGTGGAATCAGGATGGCGCCGAAAAAGGCCCCTACCACGAAATGGAGCCCCAGCAGTTCGGCAATGCTGGAGAAGATCAGCACAAAAAGGATCACGAAGGCGAAAAGCGATTCCTTGCCGCGCAAATAACGGAAAAATCTGTTGACACGGGGGTTGAAGACATTCACTTTGCGTTTGGCAAGTTTGAAAAAGTGATAGGCGAATATCAGCACCGCGGTGAACACACCCAGTTTTACGATGGTGATGATGACCGAGATCGTAAGGTCACGGATGTTTTTTGTTTCGTCGTTGAAGTCAAGGATGACGCCCAGGATCAGGAGGGCGACGATGTCGTTGAAGATGGCCGCCGATATGATCCGCTGCCCGACATCGGTATTCAGCTTCCCCAGGTCCATCAGGATCCGGATGCTTACCGGGAGGGCGGTGATGGCGATGCACAGCCCCAGGAAAATCGTGAAGGTGTTGGTGAAATGGTAAAACAGGCCGATGGTGATCCCGCTCGCCATGGGTACAAGGAACCCGAGCAGTGCGATCCATATGTTTTTTCCCCGGATGGAATTCCTGATCTCTTCCACCTCGATCTCCATCCCGGCCAGGACGATCAGCATGAACACCCCCAGTTCAGCGATCACCTTTACTTCGCCGGGGCCTGGTATGATATTCAGGAGGGAGGGACCCAGGATCACCCCGGCGATCACTTCGCCGATCATGGAGGGCTGACGGAACCGTTCGGCCAGTTCCCCCAGCAGTTTGGCAGTCAGCAGCAATATCAGCAGCGTTACGATAAATGGAAGCTGATAATGGACAATGTGGAACATGGGGTGAATTCCTGAATTCGGCTGCAAATGTAATCTGTTTTACGATACCAATCCACAAAGGTTGCCATCATTATGTGAACGCTTTATCCTATAAATACTACCTTTGCACCCATGGATTTAACTGCGTGTTTTCAGATCGGGCCCTTTCAGACCAGCGTTCTTGAACTTGTCGCCGTCGCCTTCGGGTTGTTCTGTGTATGGTGCATGAAAAAGGAGAGTGTGGTCGCCTTTCCGGTGGGGATCGTCAATGTCCTGATTTACGTTTATATTTTCTTTGTGGCCCGGCTCTATGCCAATGCGGCCATCAACGGATTTTTCTTCCTGATGAGCGTTTACGGATGGTACAACTGGACAAGGAAAGACCAGGACGACAACAGGATCCGGATTTCAAAATGTTCGCGGACGGAGCTCTTAATCAATAGTATTGCCGTTGTTGTATTTTTCATCATCATCAGGATCGTGCTGGTTAAATACACTGCAAGCACGATTCCGTCGTGGGATGCGGCGACCACTGCCGTTTATATTGTCGCTCAGTGGCTTCTCTCGCGGAAAAAGATCGAGAACTGGATCCTGTGGATTTCAGCCGATACGGTGATGATCGGGCTGTGCGCGTGGGAAGGACTTTATTTCAGCAGTTTCCAGTACCTCGTATTCACCATCATCGCCGTTCTCGGGTTCAGGGAATGGAGGACAAAACTGGCCGCATGATCCTGAAAGTTGCGATCACCGGTCCTGAATCAACAGGAAAATCAGTGCTGGCCGAACAACTGGCAGCATCTTTCAAAACGGCCTGGGTTCCCGAATATGCACGTGAATTCCTTGAAAAACTGGGCCGCCCATACGAGGAGCACGACATTGCCGACATCGCCCGGGGGCAGCTGAACCAGGAACGGATCATGAAAAGCTATGCAAATAGGTACCTGTTCTGCGATACCGACATGCTGGTGACGAAAATATGGAGCGATGTGAAATATAGCCGGTGCGACCCCTGGATCGAACATGCGGTAAACAGTCACCGGTACGATCTTCACCTCCTGTGCGACATCGACCTGCCCTGGGAATACGACCCCCTGCGTGAACACCCCGGCCAGCGCCAGTTTTTATTTGACATCTACCTGGAGGAGCTGACAACGAGGAAGTTTCCCTTTGCCGTCATTCGCGGTTCCGGCCCCGACCGGTTGCTTTGTGCCCGGAATGCGATTGCATATTATCTTTGAAAAATATAACCCGAACCCCTTCCGGCAGTCCAGTCAGGAACGATTTGTCATGATAAGCATGGGAGGGATGCAAAAAACTGATCAACCGTGGAGAGAAAGATGCGTGTGCTTTTTTTACCAAAGTGGTATCCCGACCGGGATGACCCGATGCCGGGCCTGTTCATCCGGCGGCAGGCCGAGGCGCTCACGCCCTGGTGCGATGTGGCCGTTGTTTATGTGAGGGCCGAAGCGGATTGCCCCAACGCCTACGAAGCTGAATTCAGCGAAGAAAATGAGGTGCGCGTTTTACGGGTATATTACAGGGCCGATGACCGGAAACCGGGACTTGCCGGCAAACTGGTCAACTTCTGGAAATATTACCGGGCCACACGCAAGGCCATACACAGCATCCGCCAGTTTTCACCCGATCTCGTGCACGCCCACATCCTAACACGCATAGCGTGGATGGGGCTGCGGGTGAGCCGCCGTCAGCACATCCCGCTGGTGGTATCGGAACACTGGTCGCGTTATTTTCCCGAAAACAACACCTATTCCGGCTGGCTGAGAAAATGGCTGACCCGTTGCGTTGTAAAAAGAACTTCGGCGCTGATCGCCGTTTCCGAACCGCTGCGCGATGCAATGATCCGTTGCGGGATCAGCAATCCCCGGTTCCGGGTGGTGCCCAACGTGGTGCCGGGCGATATCTTCCGTCCGAAACTGACACCTGAAGAGAATTCCGTGGTTACCATGGTCCACATCTCCTGTTTCGAGGACCGGTCGAAAAATATTTCAGGATTTCTGCGTTCTATAAAAGAATTGTCTGCCAGCAGGCAGGACTTCAGGTGCCTGTTGGTGGGGGAGGGTCCCGATTTTGAAGCAATGAGATCCTATGCCGGCACGCTGGGAATCCTCGATTCATTCGTTTTTTTCGAGGGGATAAAAACCGAATATGAAATTGGAGACATCCTGGCCTCGGCCGATTTTTCCGTACTGTCGAGCCGTTACGAAACTTTTGGTACCGTAGTGATCGAAAGCCTTGCCTGCGGGATCCCCGTCGTAGCCACCGCGGTTGGTGTCGCCCCGGGCCTGATCGGCGAAATGAACGGCATGCTGGTACCGCCGGGAGATGAAGCGGCCATGACCGCTGCACTTGACCGGATGGCCGGCCGCTGCAGGAGTTATGATCATCGCGTGATCTCATCCGGGGTCCTGGAAAAATACAGCAGGGAAACGGTTGGGAATGAAATCCTGGCAATATACCGGGAGGTGCTGTAAACGAGAAGCTGAACAACGACCAAACCCATGATTGAACATTCGTCTGCTCTTCGTTTTGGGGTCATGTGCAACCGCGCCGCCTTGCAGCGATGGCAGGCAGATGCATTGAAAGAGCTCAGGGATACCGGGCACAGCCTGGTTTTGCTGATCACCGATGCGCGCAGCGATGTTAAAACCTCGCGTATCTCGGGTTTCTTGCGCCGAAAATGGTCCGTATTCCTGTTCACATTTCTTGAAAACCGTTTTTTTAACCCCGCTGCCCGTCAAATGACCAGCCTTGAAAAGGAGCTGGCGGGTGTGGCTAAGTTAAGTTGCAAGGTTACCAGGAGGGGTTTTTCTGAATACTTCTCCGGTGAAGATGTAACGACGATCGAAAGTTACAAGCCCGATTTTATCCTCCGGTTCGGGTTCGGCATCATCCGCGGCGACATCCTGGATGCCGCACGATACGGGGTATGGTCCTTCCACCACGATGACGAGCTCGGGTACCGTGGGGGGCCGGCCGGTTTCTGGGAAATATTCAGCGGCGACCCGGTAAGCGGGGCGATCATGCAGCGGCTTACCAACCGGCTCGACGGCGGGATCATCCTGAAAAAGGGATACCTGAAAACCTCCATGCATTCCTACCGTGAAAACCTCGAACAGCTCCTTACCGTTTCCGCTTCATGGCCTGCACAGGCAGCTGGTGAGCTCGCGCGGAATCCGCAGGCCGTTTATCCCGAAAGCCTTACAAAAGCAACCGTTTACAAGGTTCCGGGAAACCTGCAAATGTGTATATTTCTGCTGAAACTTCTGCGCAACAGGATGAGGTTTCATTTTACAAAACTTTTCCTTTGCGAGGACTGGAATTCGGGACTGGTCCGCCGGCCGCTTCACGAGGTGGCCCTGGGACCTGGATTGATCGAGGACCGGCAGGTGGCCTGGCTTCCGCAGCCCGGGCACGGCAAATATTACGCCGATCCTTCGGGGTTCATCGCGGATGGCGGCCTTCATGTCCTGGTGGAAGAATTTTCATACCAGACGCAAAAGGCGGTGATCAGCGACTTCGTTCTGCCCGCGGCCATCTCCCCGGCGTTAATCGAACCGGCGTGGAAGGGAACCTCCGGTGTGCTTTCAAACGAAAACCATCTTTCATATCCCTTCATTGTTGAATCTGGCGGGAATGTTTACTGCGTGCCCGAATCGTACCGGTCGGGCTGCGTTGCACTTTACCGGCGCGATCCGGCTTCCGGACAGTTCACCCGCGAAAAGATTCTCCTTGCGGGCGTGGAGGCGGTCGACCCGACACTGTTCTTTCACGACGGTCTTTGGTGGCTTTTCTTCACCTCCAGGAAATATTCAAACAGCCACCTGTTCATTTACCATTCATCCGCCCTTGCCGGGGAATATATGCCGCACGCGGCCAACCCGGTGAAAACCGATGTGCGTTCGGCGCGACCGGCCGGTTCGCCATTTGTACACAACGGGCAGCTTTACCGCCCTTCACAGGATTGTTCCGTAACCTACGGCGGGCAGGTTGTCGTCAACCGGGTGCTGAAGCTTACCGTGGATGAATTCGCGGAGGAGCGGGTAAATGCCGTTGCGCCGGTTGCCGGATCCAGATACGGCAGGGGGCTGCATACGCTTTCGCCGGTTGGAGAATTTACCCTCATCGACGGGAAACGGTACATGTTCAACCCCCGCTCCATGATGCATCAGATAATGTCGATCATAACCGGAGGAGGTCGCCATGTTTAAAAAGGTCATGGGAACCCTCGGCACCAAGGCGCTGGTGGCCATCCTGGCCTTTCTCACCTGGACCCTGAATGCCAATGTACTGGGGCCCGAAAAGGTGGGAACCATCAGCCTGATCATCTTTTCGGTGGCCATCATTCAGCTTTTCACCAACTTTGTGGCGGGCGGGGCGCTGATTTACATGACCCCGAGGGTGGGCATCTACAAACTCTTTGTCCCGGCTTATGCATGGACGCTTGTAATAACCTTGCTGGGCAGTTTTGCCATGCTCCTCCTGGGTACCCTCTTCCCGATCCTCGAGGTCATTCCTGCGGGCTACTTCATCCCGGTGCTTTTCCTGGCATTCATCATGTCATTTGCCTCTGTCAATTACATGCTGCTGCTCGGGCTTGAAAAGGTCAGTTCATTCAACATGGTCAGCCTGGTGCAGTCGGTCCTCCTTTTCATCATCCTGCTCGTTTATCTCTTCGGGATTCGTTTGCATGAAGTGATGGCCTTTTACTGGGCTATTTTCATCTCCTACGCCGTCGCGCTGGTTATCAGCCTGGTGATGCTGTTCCCTTCGTTCAAAAAGGTGCCGCTCACGGGAATGAAGGAGCTGGTGACGGAGATTCTTCGTTTCGGGACTTATGTGCAGGTGGCCAATTTTTTCCAGACCCTGAATTACCGGCTTAGTCTCCGGTTTGTCGATTATTTCAGGGGCCGCGGGGCCGTGGGTGTGCTCACCATCGGGATGCAGCTGGCCGAAGGACTTTGGCTGATCAGCAGGAGTCTTGGAACTGTCCAGTATTCGCGGCTCTCCAATGCCATGGATTTTAATTACTCGGCAAGGCTTACCCTCACCTTCGCAAAAATTGCCTGGGTGGTCACCCTGGCTGCCATGGCAATCCTGCTCGCTATCCCGAAATTTGTCTTTGTGATGGTATTCTCTGCGAAATTCGGTGATGTCAGGATGGTGATCGCTTCACTGTCACTCGGGATCGTGGCCCTGAGCGTTTCGATGATTTTCAGCGGCTTCTTTTCAGCCATCAACAAACCCTTTCACAATACCATCAGTTCCGCAATCGGGCTCATCTTTACGGTCGGGCTCGGACTTGTCCTGGTTCCCCGCTATGGCATCATGGGCGCCGGCATTGCCGCAACCTGCTCCTATTCGTTCCTTACGCTTTACCAGTTCATCATCTTTTTACGGATGACAAAACTGACCCCCCGCGATTTCCTGCTGACCCGTGCTGAAATAACCCTGTTCTCCTCCGAAATCCGCAAAATCCTCACCCGCAACCCCTAATTCGTCACTCGTCACTCGTCACTCGTCACTCGTCATTCCCCCATAAACACCGGCTTCCTCTTCTCATAAAACGCCTTGATCCCCTCGAGGTAATCATCGCTGGTGCCGGCAATGCGGCGCAGCATGTCGATGTGCTCGAAGGTCTGCGGCGTCATCGGAAGCGCGTTTCCGAGGATGTTCAGCTGCTCCTTGATCACCTGGATGCTCAGGGGTGAGTTGGCAATGATTTTGTGGGCAAGCCGTGTCGTGAAATTTTCAAGATCGCCCGGATCGACCAGGTGGTTGATGATGCCGAGTGCCAGGGCTTTGTCGGCGGTGATCGGCTCGGCAGTGAAGAACATCTCCTTGACGATGTGCGAGCCGATGATGTCAAGGAACTGGAGGATCCCGGAGGTGTTGTAGGGGACCCCGATCTTGGCCGGGGTGATGGCCAGGCAGGTGTCGCGCGTGCCGATCACCATGTCGCACACGAAGGCGATGTTGCAGGCTCCTCCCCAAATACTTCCCTCGGCCATCGCGATGACCGGTACGGGCAACCCCTGGATGGCCCGGATAACCTTTTGAAGAGGGTTGTCATAGGCCAGCGGATCGCTGCCGTCGCGCGGTAACTCATCGATAAAAAAGCCCGACGACCATACCTTCATTCCTTTGTTGGCCCTGATGATGACCACCCTTGCCTTTTCATCCTTCATGTATTTCAGCGCTGCAAGCAGTTCGGTCAGCAGGTTAATGCTCAGGGCATTGCGCTTTGCATCATGATTCAGGGTGATCCACCCGATCTTGTCTGTCAATTCTTTTAATACCAGGGCCATACGATTTTGTGGGTTTGTTTTGTTCTGAAATGCAAAGAACGGAATTTTCCACGGGTTGTGAATAACTTAATTGTAAATTTAGTGAGATTTGTTCAGTGTTGACAAGCCTTTCCTTTATCTTTGCCGCCTGATACAGTTCTGACGGAATGAGCAACGAGGAAACCTATACCGAAGACAGCATACGGTCGCTTGAGTGGAGCGAACACATCCGTCTGCGCCCGGGGATGTACATTGGTAAGCTTGGCGACGGATCCTCTCCAGACGATGGCATCTATGTGCTCATCAAGGAAATTCTTGACAACTCCATTGATGAATTCGTCATGCGTTACGGCAAGACCATCGAAGTCACCATCAAGGAGCAGACGGTCTGCGTGCGTGACTATGGCCGCGGGATACCACTCGGAAAGGTGGTGGAATGCGTTTCAAAGATCAATACCGGTGCCAAATACGATTCAAAGGTTTTCAAGAAGGCGGTGGGGCTGAACGGGGTCGGTTCAAAGGCGGTCAATGCCCTTTCGTCCTACTTTAAAGTTCAGTCCATCCGCGAAGGGCGAACCCGCATTGTCGAGTTTCACCGCGGCGATGTGGTCCTGGATGACCCGGAAAAGCCTGCCGAACTTCGCTCCGGGACCATCATCACCTTCGTGCCCGATGAGGATATCTTCGGCAAGTACCATTACATTCCCGAATATGTGCAGAAGATGTTGTGGAACTACGTGTTTCTCAACAACGGGCTGACCATCATATTCAACGGGGAGCGGTTTGTTGCCCAGAACGGCCTGCTCGACCTGCTCAACAGTTACATCGATACCCCTGTTCTTTACCCGATTATCCACCTTCGCGACGGTGAATTCGAATGTGCCTTTACGCATTGCGAGGTTTACGGGGAGGAATATTATACCTTCGTCAACGGCCAGCACACCACGCAAGGCGGAACACACCAGGCCGCCTTCCGCGAAGCGCTCGTCAAGACGATCCGCGATTTTTACAAAAAGGATTTCGATACCAACGATATCAAGGCATCGCTCATCGCGGCGCTGAGCATCAAGGTGCAGGACCCGGTGTTTGAATCGCAGACCAAAACCAAGCTTGGCTCGGTACACCTCGAACCCGACGGGATCACCATCAGGAACTATATCATGGACATCGTCAAGAAGCATCTCGACGATTACCTGCACATGAACCCCGAAACCGCCGAAGCCCTGCTGCGCAAGATCCTGCAAAGCGAGAAGGAGCGCCGTGAATGGGCAAACATCAAAAAGATCGCGAAGGAGAGCGTCAAGAAGGTAAGCCTGCACAACAAGAAACTGCGCGATTGCCGGATCCATTATAACAATAACAACGACGACCGCCGCTATGAATCGACCATCTTCATAACCGAGGGCGATTCAGCCAGCGGGTCGATCACAAAGGCAAGGGATGTGAACACACAGGCGGTTTTCAGCCTCAAGGGCAAACCCCTGAACTGCTTCGGCCTCAGCAAACGGGTCGTTTATGAAAACGAAGAGTTCAACCTGCTGCAGGCTGCCCTGAACCTGGAGGAGGGACTCGAATACCTGCGCTATAATTACGTGGTGGTCGCTACCGATGCCGATGTCGACGGCATGCACATCAGGCTGCTCCTGCTAACCTTCTTCCTGCAGTTTTATCCCGACCTGGTCAGGAACGGGCACCTATACATCCTGCAGACTCCTTTATTCAGGGTACGCAACAAGCAGAAAACCTTCTACTGCTATTCGCCCCAGGAAAAACAGGATGCGCTCGACAAACTGGGGGCGAATGCCGAGATCACCCGGTTCAAGGGGCTGGGTGAAATTTCACCGGATGAGTTCAAGTATTTTATTGCCAAGGATATACGGCTCGACCCGGTGATTTTGACCCGCGAATCGGCAGTCCCCGAGGTGCTCACTTTCTATATGGGAAAAAATACGCTGGAGCGGCAGAATTTTATCATCGAAAACCTCCGCGTCGAAGCCGACATTCTCGAAGAGGCCCCGGTGCTGTAAAATCAGTCGATCCGCTTCATCGGCCAGATCATGGCCGAAAACCTGAGGTTTTTTTCCCGGCGGCGTATCAGGTCCTGTAGCTCGAAAAGCATGTCCTTGTTTACCTGTTCTGCCATTGGCAGTATCCATTTCCGGGTATCGGCGATGGTATTTTTAATGTACTCCTTTTCAAAAATGTCGGGATGCAGGTCGGTCAGGTTGCTGATCCGGTCGGCGCATTTCAGCACCTTCGCCATAAGCGATCCTTCCAGCAGGATCCGCTTCAGGAATTCCTCTTTCGTTTCAGGTTTGCGGCGGGATACCTCCAGCACCAGTTCCAGTACTTTAGGCCCGTCATGGTCTATCCTGCTGATTTCTTCGTATGTGGTATTTTTCACATCCTCGATAAGGTCATGGATCACCGAGGCCTTCAGGAGGACATGATCAACATAATGATAATCGATGAGGATGGCCAGGGTGGCAAAGGCATGGCGGAACTGGTTCCCGCCGACATACCGTTTCACGCCTCGCAGGGCGGTGGCCTTCTGGAGGTAGGGCGCGATGACCATGCCGGCAATCAGATCCTTCTCAAAGTTTTCCATAGAGTTGTAAAAATGATTTTCCAAGATTGTCCACAATATCGTCGGCGATCATCGCCTCGAAACCAAGTTCTGTGGAGGCGCAGTCGCCGGCCAGCCCGTGAAGGTAAACGCCGAGCAGACAGCTTTCAAGGGAGGAATAGCCCTGTGCCCTCAGCCCCGCGATGATCCCGGTAAGCACATCGCCGCTTCCGCCGGTAGCCATCCCCGGGTTTCCAGTGGTATTGAAAAAACAACGCCCGTCAGGGGTCGTGATCGCGGTGTGCGCTCCTTTCAGCACGACATAGCACTGGAATTTATATGAAAATTCCCGCTGCATGCGGTTCCGTTCGAAGTCGTCGCTGCTTTTCCCGGCCAGCCGCTCGAATTCAAGGGGATGCGGCGTGAAGACCGAACCGGGCGGCAAAAAACCGAGCCATGTTTTGTTTTCGGCGATCAGGTTGATGGCATCCGCATCGAGGATTAGGGGGATGCCGGTTTCCTGGATCAGGATTTTAAGGGCTGAAGCCGTTTCGGGAGCCGTTCCGATACCGGGGCCAATGGCGATGGAACTGTATTTGCCAAGTGCGGGAACGGCTGTGAACAGGTCCTGATCTTCTCCGGTAACAAGCATCGCTTCGGGAACGGCAGTCTGCAGGATCGTTGCCCCCGAACGCGGAACGCTGACGGTGACCAGCCCGGGGCCCGCGCGCAGGCAGCCCCTCGCTGCAAGCACGGCAGCCCCCATTTTGCCGGTTGAGCCGCAGATCAGCAAGGCATGCCCGAAAGTACCCTTGTGCGAAAATTTGTTCCGCTTTTTAAGCATGACCCTTGCATCGTTCATCTCCACCATGAAGTTGCGGACTGCGGTATTGTCGATAAATTCCTGCATAAGGCCGATATCGAGCAATACCCATTCACCGGTAAATTTGCCGTTTTCAGGGAAGAAAAGGGCGATCTTCGGAGGGGTGAAGGTGAGGGTGTAATTCGCCCGGATCACGGCACTTTTCTTCACATCCGGGGTGTGCTCATCACAAAATAAACCTGAAGGCAGGTCAATCGCCACGACCATGGCTCCCGACGCATTGACATGGGCGATGATATCAGCGGCAAGACCCTCCGGCGGCCTCGTCAGCCCGCTCCCGAACAACGCATCAATCACCACATCCTGCAAAGAAATGACCGGAAAATCCTCCACCCCCGCAA